>ERZ1292630.347-Hain-H41-02um-R3-347-length-49065-cov-7_pt1 | contig 49065 bp, 85 predicted proteins | sample MGYA00564408_ERZ1292630 | MGnify/ENA primary metagenome ERZ1292630 (study PRJEB36523, sample SAMEA6512641) | groundwater metagenome | collected 2019-01-08 | study: AquaDiva: Metagenomics assemblies of 32 groundwater samples
ATCAAGTGATTAGTATTGAAGTGAAAATTAACGACGCCTGTGTGTTCTATGCAGAGGCCGTACGGATCAAGGGCAAGGGACGGCACACGCGCTGCACCTATCGCACGGGACAGGGCCAGATCCTGACGCACGATTACGATGAAGGGTTTAAGCCGCTGATCAAGCGGCTGCTTGACGTGACCAAGGACATGGTTATTGACTAGTGCCCAAACTTTTCATAGAGCCAGGCGACAATGGCGGACCCGGACAGGCCTGAGGTGATCCATTTGAAGACACTGACCTGGGCCTCTTGCTGGTCCAGGCGCACCCAATACCCTTCATCTTTTTTGACGTGCGTGTCAAAGGACTCTTTCATCTCTGCGAGTGTCCCGTCGAGCGTGTCGAATCTCGACATGAGTAATTGAAAGGCCTGATCGTCCATCACTTCTGGCACTCCTCAAAGGTTCTGAGTATGGTGCGGAGATAGCCTAGATCAATCGTGGTTCTGGTCGGGTCTGGGACGCACTTGTTCCCGTCACTGGGACAGATCCAGGCCGGGCGCAGGTCCTGACTATCAGGGATGACGACGGCGCTGGGCCTTGGTGTGCAACCGCTCAAGAGTAGTAGACAGATTAACCAAGCCAGTCGGGTTGCCACCCAAGTGCTGGAGGATGTGTGCGTCGATATCGTCATGAGGTTGCTCCTGCTTCTTGGCTCTAGCCGATTCTGCCCATGCCGCCAGCACGAGCGGGATCACCGTGCAGAGCATGACCACAATCGCTTCGACCATGATTACACTGTCGGCTGTGCGGGTTTGTTCGCCAGTTTGCGCAAGAGATTGACAATGACCTGGTAGACACTGTTCGACTGCACCGCAGGGATCGAAGCCAGTGCTTCACTAATCGCCAGCAAGCCGACAAGAATGCCTGTCCCAGCATCCGACTTCAAAAACTCCCATACCGCTAAGACTGTGTCCATTGTGATACTCCTTCTTGTTAGTAATAATGCCAAATCACGCGCCGGGGCTTGTCTTTTGCAATCCCGATATGCACAAAGGTCTTGCCGATCCCGATACGATCCACGCCCAGCCGAATGGCGTTCGTGACCAAGGCCCAGCGTAAGCTGCCGGTCAGGCAGGCCACGTCTGCGGCCATGGACGGGTCATAGGTATGTTCAGAGCCTTTCACGCCCCCAACATCAGCATTATGCCCAGGGTCTCGGTAGCCGCTAGTCACGTCCAACGTCACCGCGCAGAGCGTTTCCAGTTCAGTCAAGACCTTAGTGAGGTCTGGGTGCAGGTTTGTGGTATAGCCGGTCATTCGTCACCTGTGTCTTGAAATTGTGAGGCGGCGAACTGCATCATTTGGCCCGTCCGTTCGCCCATCTTGCCCTTGTTGGCCTTGAACATCTTCACGAGAAAGTTCCGGCCCTTGTCGCTCATCATGAGGGAGGCGGCGGCATCGTGGGCGGCAATCGTCCCGGCTGCGGCCATGGATGCGCCAAAGGCTCCTGCTGGGCCATGAGTCGCGCCTAATGCGGCCGCTCCACCCATCGCCACGACGCGCTTGAACGTCCCGATGCCTGCTCCACCAGCACCGTCTGGTTTGGGGATCTTGGCGAGTTCTTTGAGGGTGTTTTCCATCTTGGCGTACGCTGCGTCGCCTACACTCTCTTTGAACCCAATCGCCTTAAGCTTATTGATCATCTTGACAGGGTCGATCACTTCAAACGTCTGCCCGCCAGATTCAACGGTCCGCACCCCGTATTTTTCGAGAAGTTCTGTAAACTCTTCCTTCGCAATCGACTGCTTAGCCGCTTTCATCGCTTCGCGCAACGCGGTGACATTCTGGCCTGATGAGGCCGCGCTCTTTTCGGCCGCATTCATATCAGCAAATAAGGATTTACGAAGCGCCTTGTAGGCCCCGTATTCTTCCCCGCCCTTTGATTCAAGCCCTGCCACTTTTTGCCGGTATCCTTTCAAGAGAATAGAGGCGTCTTCAAACGGCATTGTGCCGCCCTGTGCCTGTAACGTGTTCTGGGCCTTCGTCGTAGACCGGCTCAAGGCGGGGACAGCGGCCCCATACTTTCGCTTCGTGCTTTCCACGTCAGCTAGTTCATCGACTGTCTTACTGAATGTGGGGACATCTAGCGAGGGCGACCCCATCGCTTTGACCTTGTCATACGCCGCTTTTGTCGCGGCTGAATCGCCAGGCAAGAGCTTGGGCGTGTCCCGGATCAGTTCAGCCCCGATCTGTTGCTCGGCTGCGGCATGGCCTGGGATCGCTTTACGGCCCAAGACAGTGGCTAGTTTGCCCATGACAGGAGCTGCACCGGTCAGGGCCGCGTCCATTGAGTCAGGGTTGGAGATGCCCAGTATCCGGTTTCCAGCCAGTCCGGCAATGCCACCAATCGACTGTCCCACTATTCCACCGACCGGCCCACCGACCATGAGGCCAATCGCCCCGCCAACCAGTTGCCCGCCCATGGGCAAGGCGCTGACACGGGCCGCTTCGCCTAGATCAGACATCTGTTCACGGCGCGGGTCCTTGACCTGTGAAAAGCCTTGCACAGGCGGGAGCGGGATATTGTATTCAGGGGCTAGCGCCTCCACCATCGCTCGCCGTTCCGGGTCCAGTTCGCCACGGCGTTGCGCGAGTCGGCTCAAGGCCTCGACTTGATCGGCACTGAGCTTGTTGCTCGTTGGTTCAGTAGTGGCTTGCGGCTCTGCGGCCGCGTCTGTTGCGCCTTGTGTGGTAATCACTTCTTTGCGCCTCCAAAGAGAATGTTGGCGTCGTCCTCAACGGAACGGTACTGATTGGCCTTATCGAGGAGGGCGTCCAGCTTACTGCGCGAGGCATTAGTAATAGGCTTGCCCCCGAGCTTGAGCTTGAGCATGCGCTGAGTCTCGTCCTGGATCTCCCCGAACAAGGCTTGCTTCGCTTTGAGGGTCTGCACCGTATCACCAAAGGACCCGAACGTATCAGACCAGCGCGTCACGTCGGTATTGGTGAGCACGCCGACTTCGACCAGGCGGGCCATGCGGCTAGAGAAGGCATCGCGGTCTTTCTGGTAAGCGGACGCGAGCCCGTTTCTGCCGGTGTAGGCTCCTGCCTCTAACGCAATCTTCTGTTTCAAAGCCTGAGCCGGGGTCTTGGCGGTAATGAGTTGATCGGCCACACGGTTCATGGTCTCGACGGTCTTCTGTGCCACCTTGTACTGAACGACGGCGTCCTTTTCCTTATCGTCAAGCTGGCGGTACGGACCGTTCCGGTACTGGCCTTCCGTCATGCCTTTGGGGGCCTGTTCTAGCTCAAGATTCTCTAACCCCTTCACGGTATAGAAATCGGCCTGCTCCTTCAGGGCAGGGACGGTGCCCATTTGTACGTTGGTCCGGCCCTGTGAGTTCATTTCAGCATATTGCTTGAGCGCCTGAGACTGCGTGTCTGATGTGCCCATCTCGTACGATTTCCCGCCCGTGAGTTGTTGATGGACACGGTTCAGGACGGAATGATCGGGTTGGCCCATCTCAGCTTCGCGCTGCGCTTTTTTGGCTTGCGCATTCTTCAGTTCAATGTCGGCGCGTTGCAGATCGGACTTGGCAGTACGTTCCTCCACAATCTGCGCTTCATACGGTGTGCGTTCTTCCGGTTTCTTGTTCTGTGCCCGTTGAAAGATCGCGGCCTTGGCCTGTTCCTGCGCATTCAGTTTGGCATCAGTGCGGGCCTGGTCAATCCAGGCTGACAGTTCGTGTGGCGGCAACTCGCCTTTCATGAACCGTTCTTGCACGTCATCTGGGATGAATTGTCGATAGGCCTGCATGGACCCGTAATCGGATTCTTTCAATCCCTTACTGAGCATGCCTGCTTGCTTGGAGAACCGGAAGTTCGGGGACTGACTCAGTTGCTCTAGCATGACATTGGCTTTTGGTGATGCCATCGCCTTCTCTAAAAGCTGCATGTCATGTTGACGGCCCTGTTCCTCTAGCTGTGCCGCCTGTTGAGCAACCTGTTCGCGGCGAGAAGCCATCTGCGGGATCGCGTTCATCATCCCGTCACGGAGCCGGAGCTTGTCGCCAAAGCTGAGTTCGCCCTTGAAGTCTGGGAAGATCTGCCTGGCAAAGTGTTCGTCCAAGGACTCGACCCGGTCAGGCGCAGGCCCTGGACCAGCCACGCCAAGGCCACCTTGTTCCGGTGACTGAGACCAGCCAGCAAGGGCCCGTAACCTGGCTTCATCAAGCGGTTGCGCTTGGCCCGTCATTTGCCGAGCGGACGGGTTCGTGGACCCGTTCAAGTTCATGGACGGCTCCAGCATCGGGTCCAGTTGCATCTGATACGCTTGGTCTTGCCGGATTGGGTCATAACGATGGTCCGGTTCAGGCGTGCGGCCATAGAGGAGATTGAATCCGTTTTCGATCCCGCGTAACTCGTCAGCCATTGACATCCCCTTGTCTCCAGCGTATGCTGTTCATCATGCGATACGTTCTATTCATGGCGCTTCTACTGACCGGATGTTCTAGTGATATGTCGCTGGTGCCGGTCGATCCCATGGCCGAGTTCTGCATCACGACTGATTTCTCCCATCACACGGCCCAGGAGCTGTCCCGGTGCCGGGCCTGGCTCGGGGCCAGAGCCGGTGGCTACAACGCCACAGCCCAGCCCCGTCGTGCCGATCCAAGCCCGACTACGTACTCCCTCTATTCCAATGGCGGCAAACTGCAATCGTTACTCTCCTGCTCTGGCACTACCTGCACTGAGGTCCCGCATTGAGCTTTACCCCATAAAACTCCCAGCCGCCTTTGCAAACGCTTGCGTGCCTTGCCCCAGTTGATTGTACGCGGCTGCCCCTTGCCCGATCTGGGTCATGATCGAATCAGACTTGTACCCAATCCCACTGCTCGTCTGTGAATTGCGAGCCATCCGCTCATTCTGCATCCGTCCCAGGTTGAACCCGAGGGCGTTTGGCATGGCTGTAGCACCCCCGAGAATAGCCTGAAGGTTGAACTGGCGTGCCCCTTCGTTTATCTGACGCATGTTCATGCCCAGGCCCAAGCCTTGCTGTGCCTTCGAGGACATGAGCTGTTGGTAGGCGGGGAGGGTTTCACGTAACACTGCTTCACTGACCGGCGTATCTGACGTGTTCAGGCCGCGAGTCCCGGCCAAGTCCTGGCCCATGATATTACCGAACCGGCGCAGGTTCGCTTCAGCCCCACCGTAGGAGGCGTCGAGGGCGGCTTGATCCTGCGGGCTCAACTGAAGGGACGAGAACTGCCCGCCGCCTTTCGCATTATCCATGACAAACTTGATCGCGTCCGCTTGGCCCATGCCCAACTCACTCATCTTCGTGACGAGTTTCTTTTCCTCAGGCCCCATGGCTTCAAAGTCGTTGACCGTCTGGTTATTCGATGTCTGCTTCCCGGTCCCTAAGCTCATACACACCTCTTCATCATATACGATCCCTCTCCGGTGGGGACCCAGCCCCGTTTCGTGGCAATCTGTTTCCAGAGTGCATCACCGCTATCGATATTACTCACGACGGCTTGTGAGCCCATCCGCTGACACGTCGCAATCCCGGTATAGGACAAGTCGCGGCAGAGGCGGGCCTTGTGGCGGAACGTTACGTCAGGGGCGATGGATAGGTATTCCATGCGTCCAAACGGCACACCTGGGTTGACCATGATCGTGCCCTTCGGTTCGCCATCCACCTCTCCAATCAACCAGTACGGGGTCGCCTGCTCCCAATCCAGCCAGTCCCACGCTGGCCCCCCACCGTCACGGACCAGGCGCTGAATGACCAGGCCCTCGTGTGGACGGGCTAGGCGAATTGTCACTCGTGGCGTGGCGGTCATAGAATCTTTTCCAGGAGCAGGGCAAGGTCCGCCACGGTCTTGGCTGAGGTGAGTTGTCGTTTGGCCTGTACCCCTTCCGTCTCAACCACTGGCCGTTGGGTCCATTCTGTCACAATCGCATCATAGTCAGTCTCAACCTGTTGCGTACAGGTGGCAGGGTCGAACCTGGGGCTATACATGCCATTGTCAGGGCCAAAACAAAGTAGCGTGCCATCCAAGCGGCGAACCGTGACAGCCTTCATGCGAAAATCTCCTGGATTTCAAGGTAGCTACTCAACTTCCCGCCATACCGGCGTGCGCCTCCTGATCCGTTAAACGTGAGCGTCCCTGCGGTAGGCCCCGCTCGAATGGTAAAGGTGGACGCGCTGGTCGTGCCAGCGCGTTGCTGATGGGTCAAATCAATGGGCCTGGGATCGGCCCCGATGATGTCCGGGGCGACAGCAGAAGCATCCGCCGCCCCGTCCTGGTGGAGGGTGACAGCTAAGATTGTGCCAGCTGACGTAGCATAGTTGCCACTATGCCGAATCACCAACACGTTGATGGTACTGGATGGGGTTACGGCTAAACTCATATACTGATCGCCTTCCCCGACTTGCGGGATGGTGTCATCAACGGGGATGACCGTAGTGCCAGTGGCAACCGCTCCAGTCGCCGTGTAGTGCCTGGACAGGATAGCCCCTGGAAGTGGACTAGAATCTGAAGCGGTATGGATCTTCGAGGGGCTTGTGGCCCACGTCCCCGCTGTTCCTTGCGTTGATTCGATGTAGCCGAGATAGACCCAAGGCACCCCAGTCCGTGCGGTGGTGCTATACATGACCTCCGCGCTATCAGCACCTCCCGCCCCGCCTTCTGCGGTTGTCGTAATCAGTTCTGATGGGGAAAACACCTTCAACCCAGTCGTGGTCGAATACCCTTGATACCAGCACAGTTCAACGGTGGAGCCAGTCAGCAACGCCCCGATATGCAGACGATGCGCCACCCCACTGACCGTCCCGGCGGTTGATCCGCTGGAGATGACCGTCGATAAGGCCCCAGTGACAGACCCAATGGTTGCAGTTGGGGTAGAGGGTGTGGCGCTGCGGAAGCGAAAGGTGAACGGGGTACTCGCACTCGCATCGTTGCCATCCCGGTCCTTCAGGGCTATCGTCAGCGCATTGCCACTCACCGACCCGGCGAGACTATACTTATTGATCGTCCCAACTAAATCGGCTTGAATATGGAGGTCCCCATCGAGTCGCACCGCCCCATCATCGACCCAGAGCGACCAAGCATTCGTCAAGGTTTCATTAGACCCGGCCAGTGGAGCATTCGCCACATAGAGTGTCGTGGCATTCGTGGTCGTGACCGACGCATTCGTCGCCGCGAGGGTTGGGCGCTGGAAGCTGTGGGAGGTCCAGGTTGCCGCCGTGCCCGATCCGGCCGTGGCGCTATCGGTGTAGGTATTCGCAGCCCAGTTACTGACACTGCCCGTGGTTCCTGGCGTGCCACTTTTACTGCCAGGGGTAAAGCTCCAGGCTGTGGTCGCGGTGGACTGCGCCGTGGTGGCTCCTGCGGCATCAAGGGTATGGGCGTAGCCGTCCCAGTCTAATGACCCAGGTAAGGGCGAGATCAGGGACGCAGCGTTGTCGATAATGTTTTGGATCTCTGCATTGAGGTCAGAGGCATAAAGCCGTTCTGCCCCCCACACCTTGATTCTAGACAGCGCGATAAGTCACCTCCTTGTAATGCTTGGACGCTATACAGAAATTGGGGCAAGCGTCCACAGCAATCATGCCCTGATTGCAGCGATGGCATAGGAGCCCTCGCACTGCACCTGTGTTATGGTCATGGTCAACGTCTAGTCTCTTTTCGCCGTTATAGCCACGGCAGATAGCGCAGCATCCATCCTGCATGTCGAGCAGGTAGAAATAGTGCGATGCAGATATGCCATATTTATGGAGGAGGTTATAATTCATCGCACGCAGCTTGCGAAGATGGATAGGGACTTTCGCCTTCGATCTACGTTCACGCTCTAAATATTGGGAATGCCTGAGCCTGCGATACTCTTTCATGTCTCTGGCGTGCTTGACATTTTCTTCTTTTGTGCGGAGTCTCCCTAGCCCCACTAATTAATTCTCCGTGCTGATGCCGGACCGCATGAGTCCGACGACGAGGTTGTGGACTTCGATGTCACTGGTATTATTGTTTTCATTCACCCGGTACTGGAACGACCGGCCTTCGCCTCCCGTCTCCAGTTCGATAAACTTCTGGCTCCAGTTCCCGCCACCGAGTAGGTCTGTGCTGTCCAGGTCAGAACTGTCCAAGAGAAAGCCCCCGGCTGATTGCGTGAAGGTCACGGTCTGTTCTGCCGCGCCGTCAGCCGACCAGGCAAAGGTGGCCGAATTGGTATTCTTCGGGGCCATGCCGATCCCGACGACGAACAGGGTTTTCTTGTGGACTTCACTGCCATAGGTCAGATACGGGGTCGTCACGTCGTAGTTGATACTGGCACCGTTATGGGTACGGTCGCTCTGATCAAGCCGATACACATAGCCGTCATAGCCCCCAGCAAAGATGCGCTGGCGCTGGTTCGTGTCCATGACGTAGCCCAGTGACGCAAAGGAGCCAAAATCCCACAAGCTCCAGCGTGGGTACAGTTCGCCTTGCGCGAGAAAGCGCCAGTCCAGCATGAGACAGCGCGTGTTATTGGTCGTCCCCGCCAAGGGGAAGGTAATGAGGGTATAGCCACGGGAGAAATCGGTGGCGGCTTGCCAGTACGCATGACGGGCCTTGTTCATGTAGTCGCGGCACCAGGTCAAGATGGGGTAATTGCTGAACGATTGGAGGTAATCGCCGTAGTTAGATGTCGTTTTGAGGGTGTGGGCAGTGCCACGTGGGGACATAAAGCCCACATCATCGCCCATGGGGAAGATGCACGATTGGTTCGCCGCGCTGATGCCTTCGACGAAGGTGGTGCGGGCGAAGGTGCTGGGGGTGGCACCGGTGATACGGTGGATACTGAGCTTGTTGGGCCCCTTAAAGACCCAGAGTTCGTTCCGCCATGAGAAGAGACCCACTATTCTATCACCATCACCGGGGTCAATGTCAAGCGATCCTGACCCGGTACTGGTCCAGTCCTCAGGATTGCCCGTGACGCTGTAATAGAGCCGGTACGGGACCGTCCAGTTACCAGCCGCCCATTGCTTGCCCTGGTGCTTGACGCTGAACGAGAACCGGGGCGGGGAGCCTGCGAGATTCTGGAACGTGGACTGGTCCCACGACTTGGGCACGTCTGTGGTGCTGGTGGAGCCGATAATGAGTAGATCGTTGAACGTGCTGTAATTGGGGACGGCCCCCACCTCAAGACCGGTGGCGATACTGGAGAAGGACCCCGACCCGCCATCGTGATAGATGGAACTATTGCAATGCACGATCCGGCGCTGGGTCGGGGACGCGCCCGTGCCGAGCCGCCAGAAATCATATACTCCAGTCACCGTTTGGCTCGCCTCGATAACAGAGGCGTTCAGCTTATTAGTGCCAGGAGCCTTTCTTGGGCCACCGTCAAATTCATAAATCACATTTGTTGCAGTATTGAGCCAGGGCAGCTTGAAGCTCTCTCCTTCTGGGGAGTTGTAGCAAGTTGGGCCGAAATCCGAGGCCCAACCCCCACCAAAAGTATGGCTTATGTACTTGATGTCGCTTGGCACTATTTACCCCTCATAAATAACGTGCTATTATTCGTAATAATGTCGCTGGAAAATCTGAGTCGCATAATTTCAAATGTTGACATCGTCCAATGTTCTGGCGGATGCTGGATTTGGAGAGGGACTAAAGTTTCGCATAAGGATAAATGCGGGTATGGGCAAATAAGCATTAAGGGTAGAAACGTACTCGTCCATCGCTTTGTTTATATCTGTCTCAACGGCCCAATTGATCGCAATGTCCATGTGTGCCATTCATGCGACAACCCACCATGTATAAACCCTTCCCATTTATTCCCTGGTAACCCCTACGCGAATAAGCAAGATTGCTTGCGTAAGGGGCGCGTTGTGGTCCCTGACAACACCGGATCAAAGCACGGGATGGCGAAGCTGAATGAAAGTAAAGTCCTTGCAATAAGGAAGTTGCTTTCATTGAAGGGACTATCGCACGAACAAATAGGGAGATTGTTCGGTGTTAAGCGTGAGTGCATTACCGCCATCTCATCAAGGAAGACTTGGGGCCACGTTTCCTAATCGCCTACCTGAAAGAATCAAACCGGTCAGACACTGAGTACCGGGTCCCGCCCTGTCGCCGGTACGGCCGCACGGCATGCGCCCGGTACAGGCCTTCGTTGGGCTGGATACGGACCCGGTTGTGCGTGCCCATATCGTGATCCGAAATCATACGGGTCATCAGCTCGCCAAACTCGGCTTTCGCCTCTTGGCTGCGGGCGTCATCGCGCTTGTCCCGGTACCAGTTCATGAGCGCATGCAGCACAATGACGTGCCGGTACCGGAGCGGCATGATGGGCTCGTCGGTATCGCTGGACATGGCCGACTGTTCCACCCCCGCGCTGGTCACGACCAAGTTGCTGGTCACATACGAGTAGGGGATGATGTAGACCTGGTCCGGGTAGGGGTAGAGAACGACCTTGCGCACGGGCGTGGTGTTCCCGCTAAAGGACAGGTCCAGGATTGAGGCTGAGGTGGGCTTGCCGCTGATAGTGCCCCGGACATGCAACCGGCGAAACTCCTTGCGGTCGAGGAGGGGGATGTTCCAGTCGGTGCTGAACAAGGCAAAGTCAATGGGACGGAGAAAGTCACTGGCTAAGGCATACTCGTCTTGATAGATGACGTACTCCCCAGCAGTCACCGCTGCTGACCCAACATATTTCTGAGAGAGATTAATGAGCGTATTGCCAGCGACTGTTGTGATCGTGTAGACATCGGTCCCACTGGAAACTCGCACTTTCATCCCATCGATAGCGTTGTACACCCCGTAGGTATCGGCTGTGTTCCACAGTGAGCCTGTGCCGGTCATAATCGAGTCGCCCGGCGTGAGCGCCACGGTCCCGGTCGAATACGGGGCCTTGGTCAACAATGTGCTTCGTCGCTCGGTCCATGGGAATGTATAGTCCGTCCCGATATGGATGTCTTGCAGGGCAATGTTAGCGTACCGCTTCGCTTGCGTTTCAGTCGCGCTTATCCCTGTGGCAACACGGACCCGGTTCTGGAGATCAGTGTAAATGTCGCTGAACGTCGTGACTTGTGATGTACTCGACATGGGTTAGCTCCTCGGCAATCGTGCGGTCAACGGAACAAGTCTCGGCCTGCTAATCGTCCCAGCGATGGCCGTTGTCCCGCACACCACGTTACTGTAGCCCGCACTGACATTCCCCGCCTGATCTGAATGCTTCCCCCGCCAACAGTAGGTGGTGCTCGGGAGCAAACCCACCTTGAGCGTGCGGTCCACAATTTCAGTCTTGGCCGTCTCAAACCCTTCGCAGGTCGTCCCGACCGTCACCGTGCATTGCTCAATCAGGGCTTTCGGGGTGCCCAAGTTATCTGTGCCGATATCCCACTGGAGGACCACGCTCGCTGAATACCGCCCCGCGAGTCGCAAGTTCGTCATCGTCGAAGGGAGTTCAAAGTCGATGAGCCCACTCGTGGTGAACGTCGCCACGTTGCTGAAATTCAAGGACTCATTATTGGCCGCGTCCAACGCTTTCACTTTCCAGCAATGGGCGGTCGCCGCCGCCAGGTTAACCAGCGTATTCGTCGCCGTGACGGGATTCCCTGCCACCGTGTACGTGCTACAGGCCCCAGTGGATTGGTAGACTTGATAGGCCACGACAGCCACATTGTCGGTCGCCGCGTCCCAATTGAGTTCGGCGACTTGGCCAAGGTTGGTCGCCGCGAGATTCGCCACATCGCTCGGACGGGTCGTATCAGCCGCAGGCGCGGCAGCGACTTGAATTGTGACCGTCGTATTCGCCACCGTCGCATGCTCATCGCCCAGGGCATCGGTCGAAGCGGCCCCAACATAGATCGGCGTGCTACTCCCATTGGTGAGCCCCGTCGCGGTCCCTGAGATGAGCAGGGCGGCTGCACTGGCCGTATTCGTCAGGCTGGCATAGGCCACGTTGGACAGTCCCCACTTCCCCACGGCTGGTTTATCCACAGAACAGGAGAACGTCCACGAGGTCGTCCCGAAGGGGAGCGCAGCAGACGGTTGGCAGGCCGAGATCACGGGCGGGGTCACATCGAGCGCCTCGACAATACCCACGAGAGAATCGCAGCGGTGTGCCGTGGGGGAGGGGTTCTGAACCCCGGAGGCATCCAGCGGGTACATACAGACGTAGCTCAGGCCGTCCAGCCAGGATTCCGTAAACCGTCCACTCGGGAAACTCGCAATCGGGTAGATGTGCGAGGAGATGGTCCCCTTATCGTTGTTCCCGGTAATCACGCGGATTGACGTGGGTGTGACGGAGCCGTAGGTCAGATCCGCTCCCGTGGCATCGGCCACCACACTCGTGATCGTGGGGGGCACCACCGGCACCGTCACTTCAGGGGCCACGGCCAATGCACTCAGCACCCAGGCGTCATCGGCCTGCGTCCAGTCCATCGTCTCGGCCCCAGCGACCGCCTTTGGAGCCGTCGAGACGCCGATGGAATTACCCGCGCCCCCACCGATATGCGTAACGACCTGGTGGCTCTGGAGTGTTTGGTTGCTCCCTGCCGTCAGGCCAGTCGATAGCCAGCCCATCCCGCAATCCACCATGAGGGTATCATTGAGCGATGAGGTAACGGCAGCCGACAAGGTGGTGCTTGAGCCCGTCCCGCCATTATTGGCGTTGATCGGGGCGGTCGAGGATGCCCCTGTGAGACTAATTGATCGCCCGACCGCCATGCGGCTCGGTGAACCTGCCCACGTGGCGACCACGGTTCCGGCTCCGCTGGGAGGGCCAACTAACCGCCACAGTTCCGTTCTGAGGTAATCGAGTCCGCCAGCCAGTTGCGCGTCCTTCCGTACAAATGTCAGGGCCGTGCCATTGTAGGTCACGCTGGAAGCCCCGGCGTTCGCTTCGGAGGCCGTATCACTCGCGGCCAGGCACACGAGCAAGAGCCGATTCGCGCCCGTGCCGGTCGTATGCGTCCAACTGCGGGAACTGTAGAGGGCTGTATCGCTATCAGAGAGGGCAATCGCATCAACGGCCACGGTGCCGGTGCTGCCCCCCCCACCCGCGGTGGTGGTGAAGGTTCCTGTTGGACTGGCCACACTGACATTCCCTGCGGGGTCGGTCGCAATCACCCTGGCATCGTAGCCAGTACTGAGCGACAGCCCTGTCAACGAGGCCGCCGCCGTCGTCGAGGTCGCACCCGTCGCAAACACGTTGCTGCCAATACGGTATTGCAGGCTGTAGGTAATCGGGCTGTTCGCATCCGTCGAGGCCGTCCAGGTACAAGCCGCGCTATTCTCGCCGGGGGTGCAGGACAGATTCGTGGGTTGCGTTGGCGGGGTCGTGTCTGATGGCGGAGGAGGCGGCGGAGGCGGTGGGACAGTCCCCCCAGAGCCGACCGCCTCCGTAGTCACCGTCAAATTATCAATGTAGAGTTCTCCGTTGCCGTACTGCCGATAGATTTGCATGCTGAACCAGCGGGCGTCTGACGGCATTTCCCCGCCGAGAAAATTGTCGAGGCACTGCCGATTGAGATACTGCGTCGTCAGTGTCCGTGGGCCGTTGCCGACGGTCTGGTACTCCTCCAGCAGCCCGTTCGCCTGTCCAGGCGTGTTCAGTTTGTAATGGACCTCGTGCCGGACCCAGGTATCCCACGGTTGTTCGACGATGGTTTTGTTTTGGAAAAATGTGGTCGAGGTATACGGCACATTGACGCCGTTGTAGAGATTGTCAAAGCAACCCTGGGTACCGAGGTTGTGATTGCGGGTGCCCCACGACCAGCCGGGCACCCAGCCCCACCGCCGCGCCCCAGACGTGGGGGAATTCATGTAGGCATACAACCCCTTGGTGTTGACGCCGCCGACCCCGGCGGACGTATCGCCACCCGTGTAGAACGGGGCACGCATATAGGTATCGTACGTCACCCAAATCTCCGTCCGGGTGTTATCCGCAAAGACGTGCGTCGCCGCCCCGCCGTAAATTTCTCCGCCCTCGTACTGCATTTTCAGCGACTGTGAGCCCGACCGTACAAATCGCAGATCGGTGTTGATGGTCATGGGGTGGATGCAAGGAAATTGCCCCAAGAGAATCTGCCCTTGATAGGGCCAGCGCGTGCGCACCTCCTCGCAGGTCCCCTCGAATCCCTCTGAAAGGAGGGTCACGGCGTGAGCGAGATGCGGCAGGAGTAGCCCCGCGACCACGATCCCAATGGTGAGTATTTTACGGAGATTTTTCATCGTCCCTCATTTATAAAAGTTCATCATCTAACAATGGTTGCAATCCCCCGCTCTGTAACACTGGCGGGGGAAGCGGCAGGGGCGGCGGAGGGGGCTCCGGGGTCGCCGGCGCACAGGCCGCCGCGCTGCTTCCTTCAAAGTCCTCACTTAACAACGTAATCGCCTGCGCCGGGTTCGCCCACAGTGCCATCAACAAAATCAGTATGAATCGTGTCATCATCGTCATTAGACCCTCACAGCGCGTGGCTTTAAGACGGTGCGATCACCAAAGGGGAAAGAGGCCAGGAAATTACGCCACCACCAGGCGGCATCGCTCCACACTTCCTGCCAGCCTCCCCACAAAATCAGGCCATCCCCTTCCAGATAGGCCGTGCGACACATATCAATCCACACATCCATATCCAGATCGGCTAATTCATCATGGCGGCGATACCAGACGTAGGGGTAAATCGGCTGATTCCGTCCGTAGGCCGTTCGGCAGCGTTTCAGTTCCACGAGGTTTTCGTGGAAGTATTCGTGGGCACTGTCAACATTCGTGGCGGATTGTCCGCCCTGGCTCCTGGTATAGAAGAAGTAGAGCGACGGGGCGAAGAAATCGACCACGGCATACATCGCGGCCATGTCATCGTTCCCGGCTTGCCAGGCCGCTTTTTCGTCCACAATCTCCGTGGCTCTGAAGAAATCGCGGATCGGGGTATAGGCGTAAAACCCGATGGTCAAGTCGGATCGTCTACGCTTCATCTCTTGATAGACCGTTACGAACTTGGCCGCTGTGGCGATACGTTCCGCTTGTGTCGTATTGGGCCACGATTCAATATCCAGCAGGAGATGGTTCGTGGCATTCGTGTAGGCCGCTGCGGTGGCGTCATACCAGGCGGCGGGCGGGGGCCCGGTATCGTCAGGCCACAGCGCCCCAAATCCTAAGTTCGTCCGCGAAACGAAATCCAGCCGATTGATCCCGTACAGGGACTTAAAGTCAGGCCGACTCGTATGTAGGAACCCTTCAAAGCAGCGTTTCGCCACTAGCCCCACCATTCCAGCGCGGCATAGCCTTGACAGCCGTTCGCCCCAGCAAACGTTGCCGCCCCACCACCGCCCCCTGCGCCATAGCCAACAGAACAGGCCGTGCCTGCTGAATTCGACCCGCCCGCACCGCCTGTTCCTTTTGAGCTGCTTCCGCCTGGCCCGCCGCCCCCCTTGGTGCCGCTGGCCGCTCCGCCTGACACGTTGGAGACGGAATAGCCAGACACGGACAGGGCGATGCCGCCATTGTTACTGGGTCCTCCACCGGCTGGCCCGCCCGTTGAGACTTGAATCTGCCCACCAGAGACACGCGGGGTTACAATTGAGTTATTCGCCCCAACACCGGTCCCTGTCACGCCGTTTCCAGCCCAGACGCCAACTTGCCCGCCCGCCCCGCCGTTCGTCGCGGTGCCGGTCCCTGCTGCTGTGGCCCCGCCTAGAATGGTATAGGTGCCAATCGGCAGTCCGGCAATCGTCGTATTGACACTGACGACTCCACCAGCGGCCCCCGCCGCCCCGCCGAGCCCAGCCGTTCCCACCGTAATGGTCAAGGTTGCCCCTGGCACCACTTGCAACGGCATTTGATAGACACAGACCGCGCCTGCTCCCCCGCCACCCCCGCCACCTGGATCAGCCGTATGACCGCCTGCCCCTCCGCCACCAGCCCCACAAGCTGTCAGATAGAGCGTATAGACCCCTGTCGGGACCACGAACGTATTGGCCCCGACCGTGGTGAATTGCTGAAAGTACATCCGCGAACCTGGATTCCCCGCTGCCGGTGAACCTACCGCTTGCGCCCAAGCCATCGGCGCACTGGAGAGAAGGAGTGAAATGAGTAGTATAAGTATCCGTGTCATGCTGTCTCCTTAGTACATCGCCGTGACGGTGCCGCTCGCACTCGTGCCGGTCGTGGATGATGTGACGACAATGTAGTAGAGGAAATTCGCCGTCATGACGGGACAGGCATCGTAGACTGCCGTGGTCCCGCTCAGGGTCAACGTGCAGAGCAGGATACCTGTGGTGGACGTGACGCCTGAGTTGATGCCGCCGTAGATCTTCTGCGTTTGCGTGATCGCGCCGGTCCCGGTCACAGCGCCGTAGATGGACTTGCTGCCAACAGGCAAGGCCACCGCTGCCGACGTGGTATCGGTCGTGACCGCCGACGCCATCGTGGTACTGCGGACGGCCCCGCCGCTGGTCTGGATCAGGTTGTTCGTTTGATCTTCGCCGGAAATGAGTGTTCCAAGCGACGTGCGCACATTCCCAGCAAGGTCGCTTGAAAAGGAGTTCGCTGACCCTTCCGTCAAGGACGGCGCAGCCGCTGTCGCGGCCACTGGACCTGCCGCAAATGACACGCCAGGAGCCGTAGCAAGACACGCACATAAGGAGGCGACAAAGAGTAGCTTGGCAACTATACGCATTAGAATCCTCCTGGGGCGGACTTCCACTGTGCCCCGTGCTGCTTAATCCGTCCTGAACTGCCATAGCCTTGTGCGGCCTTGATATGGATTTGTGCCCGTGGGTTGGTCCCTGACAGCGAGATAAAGCACCCGCGCTGGACAGTAATATCGACAGGCGGGGAGACGACCGTTTCGCCTCCCGCGAGGTTGCTGAGTTCAAGTTTGATGTTCGACGCATCCAGCGCACTGGCTACGTCAGAATCCACGACCTTCAAGACATTGTCTGATCCAGACCCGCTCATGAGGGCGACACAGGCCAATTGACCCTGGCCGACAAAGACATGGCCAGATTTTGTCAACGTGACTTGATCGGGATACCGCTGACTGATCGGGTAGATGCGGGCATCGTCAAACACGAACTGATCAAAGAGCAGCGTGCCAGTCGTGGTCGAGAGCGTGTTCTGCGTCCCGAGCACGCCTTGCCCAATTGCGGCGGCATGTGTTTGGCTGGTGAGTGTCGCCACTTGCGAGCCGTCCATGAACAAGGTCACGACCCCGGCCCCTGCCGTGGAGATCGTGGCGAGCAGTTCGATGCAATGCCACTGGCCCCGTTCAAAGGTCACGAACGTCGAGGGCGCGGTACCGTCACCAATGCCGATTTCAAGCAGGTTGCTGGCCGCAGTGATCTGCATGCCCAGCGAGACTTCGACAGTCCCGCCAGATTGCTGAAGCTCGTAGATATTAAATATGTCGTCTGCCGTCGCGGTGAAGTCCTTACTCGCGTACAGATAGAAGCGGGTATACCCCGTGGCCGCATCGGCAATGTCAATGCTCGTGTGCGTCAAGGTATGGTCATTCGTATCGCCTGCACGCAGATCGACACGCATGCAATAGGCCCCGCGAAAAGGCACTTCCATCCCTTGCATTCTCGACAGGACGGAGTAATGCGCAATATCGAGCTTGGAGCCCGTATCGGTTTCTGACGACCAGTCCGTGGTCGTTGTCGCGTTTTCAAACGGACTCTCAACAATCCAGGGGAAAGCCATACTATGCCTCGCTTACGGCCGGTTCAGGCTCTTGTGTCTGCGCCTGTTCGGCCTGTTGACGTTTCAGTTCACGGGCTCGGGCGAGATTGCGTCGAGCCTTCTCTTTATGTTCTTCAGCCATGGTCCGGCGCTTGACCTGTTCCAGGGCCGTGTTCTCAGGCTTCCTACCTTCAAAGGCCGTATCCCAGTTCTCTTGCGGAATGGCACGATAGTTCATCGCGCCACTGATCTGGGATCCGGCCACAAGCCGGTCCAGCACGCCATGGGGGCGATACCGCTCAATGTTGGCCAAGTCCGGGTCGTCTGAATCTGGCTCCAGTTGTCGGCGCACGTTCTTCCATTGCCCGATAATTTTCTTGTTCAGCTTTTCCCACTTCCGATGCCGGTCCACCATGCCTGCCGGGTTCTTGCGCATCTCTTCTTCCGTCGGCATGTTGTTGGTCCAGGCCGCACGCAATTCCTTTTCGAGGTTGGCGAGCTTGTCCTTCTCAGAACCCTCCAGCGTGGCCGGGGCAAAGTCTTCCAACTGCTTGTCAATCGCCTTCCGGCGCTGGTGCATGAGCTGGGGCTTGCTGATCTTGTTGCGGAACGGGTTGGTCGGCGCGAGGGCCGCATCAATCTGGGTTTGTTCTTCCTTCAGATCCAGGATCTGTTCGGACTTGAGTAACACGCGGTCTAACGGTTTCATGTCATCTCCTTCGTTACTTATGGCGAACGATAACCGCAGGGCAGGGCCAGAACAGGCCCCACCCTGAGTCAAGGGAATGAGGGGGATTAAGTAATAGCGACGATGAGCACCCCACCATCAGTCGCTCCGATACCGAAGTCGTAATTCTCACAAATCATGCACTCGCCCGCATCGAAGTTATCGATAGGGACCGTCACGCCGACGCCGAACCGGCCATCGGACACGACCACACCGTTGGCCACGGTCGCCCCGGTGCCATCAATGCCTGCCGTCACGGTGCCTGCGCCGTCAACAATGTAGGGGCGGCGAATATGCAACCGATCTGTGGCCGCGCCAGCTGTAATGCACGCGGCCAAGGTGCCGGTCTGCTGGATGTGCATGAAATCTGCAACGAGACTATCCAGCGTGGCGGTCATGTCGATCATGGCCCCAAACGCGCCGTCGCAAATAGACGCGACACGTTCGATGCACACATATTGGGCCGCGCCGGTCGCGTCGATCCCAAGGATGGAGGTGCTGGCCGTCTGCGCCGTCACATCGAGGGAACAGTCATGAAGGTAGAGGTTCGTGGCCGCAGCCGAGAAATCGACCAGCGCCGACCCTGTATTCAGCGCGTCCCCCACAAAGGTAATGCCAGCGATTTCAATGTCCGCTGCCGTCACATTCACCGTCTGGTCATTGGCGGCCAGCGTGAGCTTGACGTTGCGATAGAGCGGGTTGCCGTAGTTCATGTGCCCACGGCTTAGACCGATCATCTTCACGCCAGCGACGTTCGCGGCAATGGAGGTCGCCGTGCCAGCCGCATTGGCCGCGCTGTGCGTACCAGGCAAGAGAACGATGCAATCACCGACATTCGCCGTGACCAAGGCCCAAGCCCGGTTGACCGTGCGCAAGGCCCGTTCTGGTGAGAGGCCGTCGTTATTGTCACTGGCGGAATAGGCACGGCCATCAACCGTGTACGAGGCGGACGGCGCAACCCAAAACACTCTTCCAGCGAAGTCCGGGGCCTGGCCCCAGATTGTCCCATATTTCGTGAGGTAACCCATGTATTAGCGTCTCCTTGATACGATTAGATACCGCACCATCCCACGCGCATCCCAGTGGTGGCGCTAGAGCCCGTCGCTCTTGGCGTAGGTTTTGACCTTCTTCACGCCCAAGGACCGGTTGCCTGGCTGGCACGGTCCAGGACAGCCGCCGAACGGGCCTGCCCTTTCCGGCATGGCCTGGCTGTCGCCTTGCTTCTTCAGTTTGGGGCCGTCCCCGGCGCTGATCTTCTGTTCTGAAAAGTAACTGTGATAACGACTCGGCATTAGCAGCCTCGTTTCTTTTTCTTCTTCATTGAACCACCTCCAATACAGTGACGCCGAGATAGTCGAATATCGACCCAGAAATGACCACTTCCCCGTTCACGCTCTTGAGCACGAACGAGTGCAGATCATGGTGACATGGTCCGCAAACGGTAATGAGATTTTCAGGGGAATGATCGTGCTCATCAAATAAGTGATGAACTGACATCCTCTTTTCTGTATCACCGCAAATCCTGCACGTTGCAGCGTCTCTGCTAATTGCCAGAATGCGTGCCTCTTTCCATTCTCTTGAGCTAAGCCGCTTACTGTAATTGCCGTTAACCTTAGCTCGTCGGCGGGAACTCTCTCTCGACGAGAAGCGGGTAGCGCATTTCGTTGAGCAGTATTTCCCTTTATGGGTAGCGAATGCGTGCGGCTTAAATAAGGCCCCGCACTCAGCACATTCTCGCTCTGGCAATAGCTCGTATGATTTCGCTGTATCCCTTCGCCTTTTAGCGTTCTGTCTTGCGTTATTGCACTTCTCAGAACACGTTTTAGCGTTGGGGTGCGACTGGTCAGTCTGAAACGTAACCCCGCAAATAACACAACATCTAGAAAGTTTAGAGTCGTGCTTCTTAGTGTTACGCCTTCTCCAATATTGCTGGTTATGAGCTTTGGAGCGGCAAGGCACTGAACAGTACCGTTGCCGCCCCTTGCCCATGTTTCTCTTCGCTGTGTCAAATACTTTCCCGCACAAGTCGCAAGGCTTTTCCATAAGGCACCTCCAATGCTAATCATTCTAGACGCATTGGTGCCAAATGTAAAGACAAGATTCGTGCCAGGGAATATCGACTCAGCGTAAGTCATTGATTTAGCTCACTGATGCCCAAGAATCCAGCGCCAGTCACGGTACATATTGCTGAATCTAGCATAAGCGCGCCATTTTGCGACTAGGGTATCTAGCTCTTCCGCCATGCCGAACTCCAACTTGATGCGGTCAAACCAGTAGAGGTTATCCTTCATCGCACTGGAGTCGATCATGAACCAGTCATTGGAATCGGTGAGGTATTCCCAATCCACGACCGTGTACGCGCCCTTGTGGACGTTCGCGTCGTTGTTGGCGGTCTCAACCTTGCCACTGGAGGCGGTAATCTCATAGGCGCGGCCATAGAGATCGACCGGGATCAGGAGCATGTCCGGCATCGTGGAAATGCGCTCGGCCTGGTCCCCGCGAAAGCCCCTGAACTGAATCCGGGCCGCTTCCACGGCGGTGGCGGTCAAGGCGCTGGTGACTTTGTTATCAAAGCCGCTCGATGTCGAGGCACCTGACGTGGTCGTATGCGAATCACTGACCAACGCCACGGCTTCGCTGTGGTTGTAGAAGTAGGTGTCGATGCTGGAGGCGTTGTTGAAAATGCGAGCTCCATACTTCTGACGGGTACGGACGTAGGCCTCGGCCAGGGCGGCTGGTTTGCGCTCCCAGACGCCGTGCCGGTCGTCGTCGTACAAGTCACGGGTGATCTGAAAGCCATTCACAAATTCCTTGTGCGTGGCCGTCACATCATAGCCCTGGCTCTGGCTCTGGTAGCCGACCGTGCCCCCGAACTCGGTAAAGTCCGGCAACGCGCCGACTTCTGACCAGCGTTCAAACGAGTCACTAGAGTTCTGCATGTTGTAGAAATCCGGCACCCGATCCTTGAGCTGGTTATATTTCTCTTTGAACAGCTTCGTGACTCGCTTATCGAGCAAATCACCAAAGCCTGCACTATTCATTGGACTCGGCATGTAACGTGTCTCCTTACGGGTTAATCAACGGATTACGACTGGACTTGCAACCAGGCGTTGCCGCCCAAGGTCAAGTGAATGAACGAGTCGTTCGCGCCGTTGAGTTCCAAATCAAGAATGCTGAACGTCGCACCAGTGGACACCGCAATGTCCGCCCTGACGTTCTTAAGGTCGGTCGTCAAGGTCACGCCCTGCAAGCCGATATTGACTCCGGCGTAGCAGTAGGTATCGCCCACGGCATTGGCCGCAAACGGCACCAGGACGGTGGCGGTGACAGACGAGGTCGAGGTGATCTTCCGGCTCTTGCCGACATTGCTGCCGGACGTGTACCAGAGAATGCCTTCGTCCATATCAGGGGAGGCGACAGACGTGCCACCCACGGCGGTGAGGCCGTTGGAAGCGGCAGTCACAATCGTATCGGCGGTGATGCCGGTGCCGGTTGCGCCCGTGACCATCTGCGCACGCAGGACCTGGTCGGGATTGACAATGACGCCGAACACGGCTTCATCGGCACCCTGGGTTGTGCTGTAAGTGATCGGTCCACCCGCCGCAGCGGCCATGCCATTGTCCACGATCAAGCCGAGTGCGTTGGCGATCCCGGTTGTGGTCGAAGTCGTCATCTGCCCGCTGGCGTTCGCCGCCGACTTGATGACAATGATGCCTTCCGCCAGGGCGGCAGAGGCTTTATACTTCTTGATGATCGGCGTGGATGAACTGAGATTGTAAGCGTACTTCATCGGTTCCTTTCGCCCTACTTTAGCGGTCTAGGGGTGTGGCCGTTAGAGATGGCCGCGCTTGATACGGTCAGCTCTGGATTTGGCTAAGGCGCGTCGCTCATCAGCGGTCGAACGCACCGTGGAATAGAGTTCATCGTAGATGTACCAACTGCAATGCGAGTCGAACGTGCTGCATCCATCGCACTTGGCTTGACACACCGGAAACTCTTTTTCCTTCCGGTAGTGGACCTTCGCGGGGTTGAACTTGTTCGTGCAGAGCGGACACAGGGTAATGACCTTCTTCTGAGCTGCAATGTCGTCAATCCAGCCACCGGCTGCACGGCCACGTTTCTTGCCGCCGCCTTCCGCGTCCTTCATGAGTTCTGCTGCTGTCCAGTTTTTGGTGATCAGAATGTTCATTTACACCCCGGTCTTCTTGTACGTGTCGTAGTCGTCGTATTCCTTCTTGACATCGTCCCAGCCACCAGGGTAGCGTCCGTTCCGCATGAGGCGTTCGTAATGCTGCACTTCTCGCGTCGAGAGACTGGATCGGAAATCCTTCTTCGTCTCGGTTGGTTTCTTGCTGGCACTGGAGGTGTCCATGTAGGCTTCCCGTCCTAACGGTTTCGAGGCTAATGTCTGCTTCGTCTTGAGCGTGTCCAAATCCCCGAAGGCGGCACGGGCCGCAGTCAGTTCATACGACAGGATCTGTTCCTGGCTCTTGGGCTGGCCCAGGCGCTGGATCAGATACCCGTACTCGCGCTCAATCTTCTGCCGTTCCTCCGTCCCTGGGACGGTCGCGTTCGGGACCAACTTCTTGTACTCGCTCATCTCGGTCGAGACACTGGACAGCACCCGCGTCTGTTCTTCACGGGCCTGCTGCTTCGCTTCCCATTTGGCGTAGAGTTGGTTATCACGAATCTCAAAGGCTTTCGCCTGCGTGATCGTGCCCTGATCCACGGCCGCCTGGAGTTGCTCCCAGCTATATTCCGGCTCGACCTGCTTCCGCGCTTCGACCTGCGCCTTCAGCCGTTCTTCCAAGCGAATGCGTTCTTCCCGTTCAGAACGGGCTTCGGCTTCTACTTGGGCTGCTTTGGCTTCTGCGGCTTTAGCCCTGGCCCAGACTTGCTTGAACCGGTCCCCTTCGGGGTCGAGAGGATGGGGTTTAACATCTTCGACTTTCGTTTCAGGCTGGTCACTGGGTTGCTCAACTTGAGCTTGGGCAACTTCAGTTTCAGGCTGGGTGGCCGGAGCTTCTGCTGCGCTTTCAGTGGGAGATGATTGTTGTACATCGAGTTCGTCCCCTTCTAACATGCTGCCTCCATTCCTCGTTTATGGCCGAGCCGCCTCACTCGCTTATGGGGGAGTGGTCCCGCGTTGGCTTATTCCATTCCTGGTTGCAGGCTGGCCAACTTCATTTCCTGCAACGCGCACTGCATCATGCCGTAGCACGTAAAGCCGTTTCCATCGAGGGTGATGTTCCAAGTTTCACCGTTCGTCGCAATGACGACCGTGGCCTCATGGCGCTTGCAAATGGCCTGGATCAGATCCGACGACGGCACTTCATCAAGATTGAGTGGCATGGCGTTCCTTGACGATCTCACCGGGCAGTTGCATGATCTTCTTCAAGAGTTCGACCTGGGCCTTGAACTGGGTCACGTTCCGTTGCGCGAACCGCATATCCTCGTCCTTGTAGGCATTGATCGTGTTCTCGGTCCATGCCGCCAGATCCTTCTCAGCTTGATTGAGCATGGCCTGGCACTGTTCCAGGAACCGGTCCCAGCCAGGGTGGCCGGTCAGTTCGGCGGCATGGACGGCGGCTGTTTCGAGCAAGGACACGGCAATGTCATGGGCGGGGGCAGGTTGCTTCTTCACGAGCTGTAAGCATTCTTGTCTGGTCGGTGGCATTAGGCTTTCCGTTCGGTCGGGCGTTCGCAGACGCCGCAATACTTGGGGATGGTCGCTGGTTCGGTCACATGCTCGAACGCCGCTTCGCTGATCGGCTTGCGGAAGATGCGGCCGTAGAGGGCGCGGCATTGAGGACAGTGCACTTCCGCCTCGATCTCCATTACTGCATTTGCCCTTTCGCCCCCGGCAACGATTCATCGTTTAATTGGCCAGCGCCCTGATTTGTCATGGTCATGCCATCACCGGCCGGTTCGCCCACGCCCTGTCCATTGCTCGGGCCACCGCCACCGCCCATTTGCATTTGGGCAAAGGCCTGGGCCTGTTGCGCCATCTGGGCCTGTTTCTGGAGTTGGACCTGGAGCTGTTGGAGCCATCGCTTGAGCAAAACCTTACTGCCCTCATGGAGCATCCCGTATTCCGGCGTCACACTGAAGTCTTGGAAGACTTGTAATTGGGCTTGTGGGCCTTCTTGCGGCATCCCTTGCGGCATAAAGCCTTGCACGATGGTTTGGAGGACTTCATCGGCGGTCAGCTTCGGCTTGTCGCTATCTGCTGACGGCGGCTTGATCCACTCGTGCGGGTCCTGCCCTGCGGCCGTAATGAGCTTGCGCAGCACGTTGTACATACACTCTTGATCGGTCAGACCCGCCTGGAAGGTCATGCCATTGAAGACCACCGGCAACAGCCCTTGAATCGTTTGCGCTTGCGTGGCCTTGTTCGTGTTCAGTGAATTGGCCTTGAACTCAAATTGGAACCGGCCACGGATCTTGGACGGGTCATCGAGGGTGCGGTACGGGTTCTTGCCCGGCTGCGTCATGGGCGAGACCTTGTACTGTTTGTTCGGTGGCAGGAACGCCTGGTTCAGTTCATGGAACTGCTGATAGACCTGAGCCAGACCCGCAAAGAACCGGCGCAAGAGCCGTTCGGGGCGGGCATCGCCCTGTTGCAAGACCGCCTGCATGCCACCGACTGTTCTGAGTGCCGACGCCTTCCCTTGCGGGACACGGCCAAAATCTAAATCGCCCAAGACCACTTGCTTGTCCGCCCATTGCTGGAGCAGGGCGACGTAGTTAAAGGACGTGGTTTGATCGGGATTCGGGATCTGCGGGAAGACCATATCCTGGCCAGGGTTACTGACGGGGTAGCCTTCACCCGGAGCGCACTTGATCACTTCAGGGCGCATGCCTGACGCGGCCCGGTACAAGAACCAGGGCGTGTTCACGAGCGTGTTCTTATCCAGTGACTGGTCGAGAATCGCCTTCATCGTGTCGTGAATATGTTCCAGGAGTTCCAACATCCCGAGGCCATAGAACTGGCCAGGAATGGGAATCATGCGGGCTTCAGCAAAGGGACGGCGCGGAGGGATGCTCGGCCACTTTTCGGTGAGCAGGCAGACCTTGAGTAGTTTGCGCTGTTCCTTGAGCACCCAGAACACGACATCCTCTTCTAGCCCGTCGTTATCCACGTCATAGCGGCCGAAGTAGGTTAAGCGCGTGAACGATGCTGGTGTGTGCGGCCCCGGTTGGTAGTCTTGCCCGGCGAGGGCGTCGCGTTGGACTTTGTGCTCGCCGGGGTCTTGGCTTTGGCTCGCCACGGCATCGCCTTTGCGAGGGTCTTCATCAATCGCGTCCACATCCTCTTGAGTAAGCTGGTCATAGTATCCTTGTTGATGGAGGCGTTTGATTTCATCCCACGATGGATAATCGACCATGTTGACGTGGTCAGCCCCACCGGGGTTGGATGGTCCGGGCATTTGCAAATTGCTGGATCGCGAGGGCACCACAATATCTTCAAGTTGTTTCGGGAGAAAACAGGGGCCATCGAACAACCGCATGTCACGTTCAGCCACCATCACGAGATGGTTGTCTTCGTCGGTATAGAACTCGACGCTGGCCACTTGATCTTGCCGGTTCTCATCGAGCCAGCGCACGCTCCAGCCCCACGGGTCCTTGCTGGTCTTGGTCGCAAACGAGCTGGGAAACGCCTGGTCTAGAATGAGGCGGATCTGTAACTCGGCTGGAGCCTCCGGCTTGAGCGGGGCAAAGGTACGGACATCGGAAATCTTCCGGTCTTCTTTGATGTAGGGGATAAAGGCAATCGCGGTGCCGTCCGTCACGAAGCTATCGGCAAACTCTTGGACCTTCTCTTCACCGTTCTGTTCAACAAAGAACTGGAAATCGGTCAGCTCATCGACAATCTCGCCCTTGTCCTGATCGGCCTGGCTCGTGGCCTGGGCCGACATGACCGGGCGCTGCGTCAGTACGGCATTGACCAAGGTGTCAATCATGCGCTGGCAGTCCGTCATCATGAGCGGGATATGCGCGTTACTGGCCCCGTCCCAGGGCTGGGTCTTGATTTCGAGCCAGCCCCGAAGCTTTGCATATAACTGAAGTCTATGCTCTGACCAGTCAGAGCGGTCTTGGAGATCCGCTTCATACTCGTCAATCACTTTATCAATCAGCTCGGTCTTATCAAAGCTGAACGTGCGCTTGCGCGAGAGTTTGGGCGGTTCCCCAGCCTCGTGCGCAACGCTGCCTTCAGCGCCAGGGCCTTCAAACTCGCCAGGGACTTCAATGTCGTGTTCTTGTTCAGGCATCTAGCGTGTCTCTTTACGTAAAGAACGTCGTCGCATGACTTCTTTCTTGAGGTTGCAATTAGCGCAGAGGACTTGGAAGCCGTGTGGGTAGTCGTTTCTGATTATCCAGCTATACAAGCTCTGTCCATTTCTTGACTTGATCATATTTCTATGGCGAGTCCCACCGCCTAGCACATGGTCAACAGTCAGAACGTCAATATCGCCTTGCCCGCACCATCGACAAGTACCTTCTCCATCCGTGAGGACATTGATAACGGCGTTCTTATTTTCTTCGGTGTATCTGTTCGCCTTTATCCTTGATTGGAGCAGTCTTTCTGGGTGATGCTTGTAGTACGATTTTCTGTCTTTAGCCTTCGCGCACACCACACATCCATGACTCGTTTTATACCGAGCGGATTCTGGATGTTTAGGACACGGCTTCCCGAAGTACTTCTCTGCGGGCTTGATGCCTGACTCAACAGAATACATCAGCGCAAATAACTCCCAACGTCACGACGCCAAACTTGCCCGACAGACTTCAGGGCCCTGAAAGACGGTTGTGCGTTTGCTAAATATTTCATTAACGTAGGGTAGTCATCGAAACGCTGCTTCGTTACCTGCTTCTGGTCTTTATCGGACGACAGCTTATGGTCGGCCCACGCGTATCTTTTAATTTGGTATATGGTCTTCATGCAGCGCAGATCAATCGTGATCCTTGGCCGGTGCGTGAACTGGTCCGGCTTCAACATATCGTTAATGATCTGTCGTCCAGCCGCGCCGTCATTGGCCAGGTCAAAGGTCAGGCCTTCCCGTTCAAAGGCGTCTTGCCAGGTCACTTCCCGGTCGGTGCCGGACGGGGACCGGCCCATGTTCGGGTCCATGATCCGCGTCACGCTCGACCAGCCATAATCGCTTTCAATGTCCTGGACACGCTGCTTCACATCGGCTGGTGAGCCGAGCACTTCCAGTTCGTGGATCACCCCCCAGTCGTCGTTCGGGTCGATCTGCACGAAGAGGAGCATATGTGGTTTTCTCGGGTGAGGATCTAACAGACAGACCACGGGAAAAGAGGGATCGCACTTGACGGTATCGACATGATTGAACTTGCAAGTGTCGGTACCGTGGCACTTCCCACAGGCACCCCCGTCATCGAGAATCGTGAGGTCGTGGCAGTGGAAGCACCATATTTTGTCAGTGTCGGTAAAGTTGGGATGAACGCGGTTCGAGAGTCGCAAGTGCTGTCCATAGATACGTCTCGCTTTCTCTTCGGCCGACAGGTCCTTGGCCAGTTCCGCCAACGCCGTCTGGTTCAGGTTCATGTTGTCCGTCGCAAACATATCGAACCAGAAATAGTTCGGGTCCTTGTCCTTGCCGGGTTGGCACTTCTCCCAAACCCTATCGATTATCCAGTCAACCGGGGTCGTTGGATCATCGGGCCAGGTCATGGACATCATCATGGTCCCGTCCACGCGCTTGGCCCTAACTAAGTTCTCGATCCAGATGCTTTCCTTCGGCGGCTCGTCGTGCAGGACAAAGTGGAAGTCGCCTGAGGCGAAGTCCTTGCTGTCCTGGTCATAGGACATGAATTGAATACGCGAGATGCCACGGTACTCACCCGTGTCCGGGTCGTGGTACAGGACTTCTAGACACCGGGTTCGGGCCGTCCAGGATTCTGACCATTCACCCTTCTTGAGGCAGTGTCGAGGAATCCATCCGTAATGGCCTCGGTTGCCTCCAGGGGCATCAACGCCTTGCCACTTCTCCCACTGGAGCTTGGGCATGATGATGGTTTCGAGGGTGTTGGTAATGGACTCAACGACGACGCGGCAGTTGATAGGGCCACGCAGTTTTTCTCGTGGGTACACGTCACGGAGGGAGAGCGGTATTTGACCTGTTGCTCGTATCGCCAACTCAACCAGGGCAGTATCGGTCTTGCTGTTTGAGACAATGACATAATCACCTGTGATGTAGCAGTGCGCGGGATGATTGACCTCGATGTCTCCACACTCCATCATGCCGAGCGATTCAACGGACCGGCACACACGGCGCGTATAGTCGATTTGTCGGCTATGCGTATTGACCTGCTTGCGAGGGCAGGCGAGCGGAAGCCGTTGCGCCAATCGCCAGTACACCCCATAGTACGAAACCTTCGTGCCGTTCTGATCTTGTGAGATCCTTTTCGCAATCGTCGCCTTCCCACCAAGCGACTTTACTAGAAACACAAACCCGTTCGCTAACCGCTCAGAGCAGGAGGCGAATGAATGCTTCCCGCCGTCCGTATCAATCAGTCCAGCCAGGAGTGCGATCCGGCTCTTTCTGTCCGCTCGCAAATACTGCTCAGGAATGAACTTGTCGTAACTGTTATGGCCCCAAAGCCCTAACGCGATCAGTTCATTCTTCAACAGATTTGGCTTCCCGCCACCTTCGCCTGTCAGCCCATAATCACACCCGCCATAGGTCTTCATCGTCAACCGGTACGGCTCTATGTACTGTGCCACTTCACTGATCACCGCGTCGTCCGTGTTGGAGAATTTGAGTGTGCCATTGCCGAGCGATCCATCTCCTAGCAGCGCCCCTAACAGGTATGGCGGTATGGTCAGTGGGGTCGATTGGGTATAGACATAGTCACGAGGGGACACGGCTGAGATACGTTTGGCTGGTCCACGCGCTGACACCTTCTCAAGATAGTCGCCCAAGGCTCGCTTGTGCGGGACCATGGGGTGACCCTTTGACGTGCGCTGTCCAGATCCGAGCAGGAGCGGAACCTGGTGCTCTCTCGTCGCGTCGAACGAGCCACCATCTGAGAAGGTGACACGGAAGACTTCCTTCTGACCAGACCGGAACGTGTTCGTCACCGTGGCAGGCACGGCCTCTCGCGTCACGGGGTCCGCTGCCATCACTTGATCGCCAATGACAATCTCGCCTAGCGGCTTGTACTGTCCATCAGCCATCAAGACCGGGGCAGATAATGGGAGACACGCTCCATTGCCGCCTCCTACGCCGATGACTTTCCCGGTACAGGTATGGACCTTGATCGCGGTCGAGCTCACGGGCGTATAGTATCGTAATTGATTCACCTGCCGGTCAAAGGACTGCACCGCCAACATCTCGTTCGCCAACGTCACCAGTTCGGCGTCTGATAAGGTGCCGAGCGACGTGGCGTCGAGGTGGTCGAGGTGTTGGAGGACTTCAGGGGTCATGCTTGTCCGGCTACCGTCACGTCAATCTTCCGTTCCGTCAATTCCGCCTTCATGCCCCGGCGCTTGATCTCTTCCAGCAACGCGGGCATGACCGTATCCATCTTCTGGTGCATCTGCTGGCTAATGATCTGCGTCGGTTGTCCTTCTAAGACCAGCATCTTGTCCGTCAGAATCCCCATCATGACCGTAATGTCCTTGGCCTTCGTCTCGCTCAGCAACCGTTCAAACCGGTCGCCTTCCTTGAGATAGTCCACGAGGCGCTGGGACAGCCACTGGACATCTGCCTTCAGCTCGTCCTTGTTGTACTTGCGCTTGACCGGCACCTGGATCGGGTCCAGCTTCACGGGCGGGGGTCCGGCCGGAGCCTGCACCTTGACCGGGGCCTGGTCCTGATAGATCGGTCTAAATTTCTTGACAGGCATAATTATGTCAACTGACTGAGGGGGACGGCGCTCGATTCGATATGCTCTCTGTGGGTAGTCGTGATCTGCGATGACGCCTTCCGATAAGAGAAGGGGGCCATCCACTGCCACGTCGCCAATGTGCCGCTACAAAGCGGCGGTGTAGAGTGTCCTCGATTGCCGTCCCAGGTCCTCTGCCATCCTGTCTAGGCCCTCCATCTGTATCTGATTTGATACAGACCTCCTACTACTAGACGCCCTGGGACAAGAACTGACCTAGAATCAATAGGTTAGAGTGGGTCCCATTGACGGAATCGTATCTGTTTCGATACGTTTTCTACTAAGCCATTGACTTAACACGCTATCTAGCGTATCATAGGGCATGGATAAGCGGCCAATCTGCGTCATCTGTCACAAGAATGTCTGTAAACGGAAGAGGGTGGGGGATACGTCCGCCTACTATAGGCGCTACTGTTCAACTTGCTACAGTAAACGGCACCGAGACCCTACCGTCGCTGAATCTCTCTCCAGTACAAGGAGAGCCCCTGCGCGACAAATCTCTGCTGAAGAGATTGCAACTCGGCTCACGCTTCTCGGCCCTGTTCAGCGCCCACCCTGCGTGACCTGCCAGATCGGCCTCGCAATGTACAAGGGCCATTCAACGTACAAGACGAAGCACATCTATGGGAAGGAATGTTACGCCTGCTTCAAGAAGAGAAAGCGGGCAGGACTGGTCAAACCACGGCTTACACCAGAAGAATTGGCTCTACGTAAGAAACTCGGCCTGTCACTGTATAAGACCCCACGACCTTACCGTCTCCATCTCAAAGACCGATGCGAACGGTGCGGGTTCATCCCCGAGGCTTATTGTCAACTCACCGTCCATCACCTGGACAAAAACCATAAGAATAACGACCCCTTGAACCTCCAAACGCTCTGCCACAACTGCCATAACCTGGTCCATCACCTGGACCGGATCAGCCTCAAACAAGCCGCCTCATAAGTATCTGATTTTATTCAGTGTCAGAAATGGTACCGGACTAGTTCCGGGGCCGTCTTTTGTTTTTCTGCTACATGACCGGTATGGGTCCCACACACCCAACGGGCAGGGGGTGAGCCGATGCCACCCGCCGGTCCTGGCCCTGGCCATGATCTGAATCAGTAACAGAATCAGCGACTTAATCAGAGTCTGATAATAGTTGTTATGGACACTTGTTCTGGTGCTGGCCCTGTTCAGGCCCTGCCCATCGGCTTGCGATGGGCTAGCCAAGGTCCCGGTACAGGTCAAGGCCCATGCCCTGCCCCTGGCCTATATCCGACCTGTTTGGTCGGACATGGGCATGGCAGGTGACGAGTCCCTGTCACTGGACCTGTATCCAAACAGATACAACCTAGACATGAACTGAATCCAAAAGGATACAGTTGAGGCATGGATATGTTACGTAAAGGTAACAATGCGGTGTGTGGGTGTATGCTTTCTGATACAGCAAGCGGGAACGGCGCTGGTGCTGGCACTGGTCACGGTCCTGTCTCTGACACTGAAACAAGGCATAGCTCGTCTTTCTCTTCCCATCTGGTATCCATAAGGGCCAGGATAGGTATCGGTATCAGCTACCGTATCAGGTAGCGTCTCCGTTCGAGGATCCCGCTCAAGGTCTGGTCCATTACGAGACCAGCGTGGGCGGGGACGAGAGAAAGCCCTGATCCAGCACAGGTTCAGGTGAAAGCTCGTGGACTCCCCTTAACCTACCCTATAGGGATAGGCGATCAGACGGTCTCCATTGCTGCACCCGGAAGGAGTCGGTTAGGACCGGGAGAGGCACCATTATAGACACAGCCCCTACTACTAGACGCCCTAGGACACAATCGGCTCTGTATTCAATCAGTTAGGTGCCCTCTCATTGACGGAATGGGTAGCGTAGCAGATAGCGTGCGAAACACACTCAAAACTCACCGCAATCTGGTACAAATCACACAAGTGTGGTGTCAATTTTACCATGCTGTGACGGAAAAGAGACAGGGCAAGGCTGGAGCGGGTCACGTACCGGAATTATACATTCAAGTATATCAAAGAGTTACGTCTAAGCACGCTATCTAACGTATCTGGCACAAGGCATGCAGTAGGTACAGAGCGTAAGCAGACACGAACCAAGGGGGAGCACATGAACCGACCAAGGACAATCGAGGGCAAAACGTTCTGGGCATGGTTTTCAGCGGGGATACTGACAATAGAGTATGTGGGGGAAGAAAACATCTATGCGTACGATGAATGGGGCTTTCAGTACGTGACAAAGCATGAGTGCTAACTAGTTCAACGGGCGCACACCAAGGGGGCAGAATATGACCACTTCAAGCTGCACGGCGCATCACGTAAACTGGGACGAACAGAGGCGGGATTATTGCCTTGAATGTAGGGACAAGGCCATCTCCACCATCCCAGACCTGCTCAAGCTCTTAGCCGTCACCGTAGCCTTTGCCGTGAGCGGGTGGATCGGACTATATGTGTCTCTTACGCGGTAACAGAAAGGACAAGCGATGAAAATATTAGGTGCACACATGGGCACAAAACTGCAAGCAGAGTGCAAGGCACGATTTGTTCATCGGTTTACGGGAGAGCACAAGCCACAATGGGCTTACAAGCCATTCAAGAATGAATCGTTACAGCTCACGAGCTACCCGGTTCAATTTGCCGACGATGCCGACTGGTTAGCCCATACCTACTTTGAGGTCACGAAGCAAGGGGAGCTAGACAATAGAACTGATTACTGTGAATCAACACCGACATGGCCCAATAACCCTGAACTTAGAAAAGCTTAACCCACACGAAAGGATCAGACCATGACACCACAAGAACTCTTACGGCATCACGTAACGGGCGCCATCGAACGCGGAGAGAAAGAAGCGATTATAGAGCAACCCGCGGCTCAGTGGTATCTCGTGATTCTTGATCGGACCGTATTAGGAGTATATGGGGCAGCACTGTTAGCAGAGGCACTGGCTCATCGCAATGAGTTAGCGAATGGAACGCATCAACTGGCGTCAGTAGTAGGATCGGCGAAACGGTTTTACGTTGGCGAACGGCTACCAAGTAATGCGCGTATCAGTTTCCACGCCTAACCCACACGAAAGGATCAGACCATGAGCACGACACAGGACACCGAGAAATACAACGGATGGACGAATTATGAAACGTGGAATTGCAAACTATGGATGGACAATACGCAGGGCAGTCAACAGTTCTGGAGGGAGCAAGCAAAAGAGGCCAAAGCAAGCCCTCAATATAACGAGTACCTGACACTGGAACGGCGACAGGTGCATGCCCTGGCCGACACGATGAAAGCTCACTTTGATGAGCAGGCCGAGGCCTGGATGGGCCATCAAGCCCTATTCTTCGCGGACATCGTCAATGCCGGACTCAGCCGCGTGAATTGGCATGAAATAGCGGAGGCGTTGATCGAAGAATGTAACGAAGCCTCACCAGAATGGAGATGATGCGATGACTCGCTCAGAACTGAAAGCGAAATCGAAGGATACGCTCGCACGAGCTGTTGAGGTCAAGCAGGTGCCCGCATGAAGGCCCTGGCCCTGGCCCTGGCCCTGTGCCTATCCCTGGCCCTGAGTGACACGCCGGGGCCATGCGCCGAGGCGGACGAAGGGACGGACCTGTACGATGAGTGTCTGACCGGGGAAGAGATTGACCTTGGCGTGCAGGATGAGGCGGATACCGTAACCAGTCAAGCAAGGGAAGAGGTGACACGATGAGCAAGGGGAGGGAGTAATATGACACCAGACATGCGATGCAAACACTGTGCATATTGGGAAGAAGAGGCTATGGTATGCACCAAAGCGGACCATAAACGCAACGGCGACAGCTCAGGTTTTTCGTTGGTGCACTACCAATCAGATGATGCATGGTTAGAAACTGGGCCGGACTTTGGATGCGTAAAATTTGTGACCAAGAAAGGCCAGGTGACACGATGAGCACACAGACACCGGGACCATGGAAATCATCACAGGGATATAAGGTCTCAAGATACACCCACCCCCTGCACGAGGGGCAGACACGCTACAGCATTACGCATACTCCATCGGACCAACGATTACCTGATATCGCAATTGCTGAGGTGTGTTCTGAGCAGAACGCCGACTGTATCGTCCGCGCCTGCAATGCCCATGAGGAGCTGGTTAGTGCACTTAAAGGATTGCTCGCGTGGCATCAAGCAGGATGTGACCCAAGCAGAAAAGCTCTGCTAGCGGCAGAAGAGGTATTAGCGAAGGTTGAGCGATATAACACGGTTATTGCCAAAGCCGAAGGGAGGGCCTAGCCATGCAAGAATACTATTCGGCGGCAGACCCTCACGGCGTACGTCTGGATGTACGAGCCTGTCTGCAAGGATGGGTTTCATCCTCAATACTGGCATCGAACGATTGACGCTGACGGCAATACAGAACGTGTTACTACCTGCGTGAGAACACGTGCCAGAACGGGCGAAAGGAGGAAGACATGGATTGCATCCAGGAACTCTCGGCCATCGAATTGTCATTTAATGGAAGTCTCACAGAACTCGGCACGATTCTTGCGACCGTCGAAGACCCTATTGAGCAAATGGTCTTAGCGGTGTTGGCAGCCAAGAAGTATCGGGAGCATCACGAGACGGAAGCCGCCAATTTTTCCGAACTCGAAACGCTCTGGCGCGTGGCCACGGAAGTCCGAAAGGTCAAGCTCGATCAACAGGAAACGGCCTTGATTGAGATTTCGGCGGTGTACGGCGAGGCATTGAAAGAATACGAGTCACGTGATAGAAGGTCCGATAAGAGGTATTTCTAGCAAGAAAAACAACAACTTGCAACTGCAAGATGCACGCCAGCTTGAACTGTGTCTAAAGTGGTAGACAGTGACAAATTTTGCACTCGTACGATTACTAGGTGGGCCATATGCCCCTAGTCAGATGAGGATGACTATGCAATATCTCGCACCCATGAAACAATTTATTGACGAGTTTGAAATTGATTGTGATGCAAGTAACGGCAAGCTCTACACGGTCAGCATCCGCACCAGTGAAGAAGCCGTCGTCCGCGCGGTGGAGACATTGCATTTCATTCTGGGGGTCAGTGACCGGATCAGGCACGCGATGGGTAACACAGCGAGCCAGGTACGTGCCACGGCCATGTTAGAACTCCGTAAAGCTCAGCATAAGGCGATTGCCCGGCGGTACTGGGAACATCGCGGCACCGGGACCAAGCACCGGGCCGCGCTGACCCTGGTGCTGGAGTCTGAACTGTGCAAGACGCTGAATTTTACGAAGCTTGAAATCCATTCCTGTATCAAGGCGTTTCCTGAAGAGAGTCAGACTATCACCTATACGAAAGGAGTCCATCATGGTGAACTCAAAGGCCCGGCCGAACGTGAAATTGCCCGAAGGCTACCCGCCGCTGGAGCTGGTGCCGGCCCCGCTCATTGACCGGATCGGGGCAGTCGGTTGGTGGGTCTGTCTCGCGTTGACGGCAGGGTTCTGGTACATGGCCTGGGAGTTGATGTTTTGAAGTCAATGGAACTTAACACGGCATATAATATGTCAGAAGGAGGAGCATGGGTTGCGATATTCATGTGCATACGGAAATTAAGCTGGATGGAGTCTGGGAGCATTACAGCCAACCTGATATTAGGAGATCGTATGCGCTATTTGAGATAATGGCGGGGGTGCGAGGGGAAGATGAGAGCGCGATAAGTTCGCCCAAAGGCCTGCCTGTCGATCCTTCAAAGGTGACGGCGTTTGAGTGCGAGATGTTTGGGGATGATGGGCATTCGCATTCGTGGTTATCCAGTGAGGAAATTGGAGAGTTGTATGCGTGGTGGGAGAAAGAGCAGCCATTCAAGGATCGGACTGGTGAGTATAGTGGGATTGAACAGCAGTTCGGATATCTATTCGGGAATACCTGGAAGAAAGACAATATGCCGGAACGGGTGACGGATTTTAGATTTGTCTTTTGGTTCGACAACTAACAGAAGGAGGATTGTGATGAACTGTTCACGGTGCAAAAGCGGGCTCTTGTTCAAGCATGTGTATATGGATTATGACGAAAAGGGGGCCACGTTCTACCATTGCGTGTGCTGCGGCCATTACACCGATCCGGTCATGGAACAGAACCGGGCCTTGTCCTATGCCGAGAAACAGGCCATGCGCCTGAACCTGGTCCAGCTCAAACCGGCCACGAAATTTGAGGTGGAAGCATGAGTACACTCTATGCCGATCCTAGCGACGATTTCAGCTTGCCGAAGCGGGCGCAGGTCCGGGACGAAACCGAGACGGACGGGAACGGGTACATCACCTGCTACAACGACCTGTTCCTGCAACCGGACCAGCACGAGGACGAGGGCGATGAGGCAAAGGAACTGGACTTTAGCGGCATGATGATGCTGCCCAGTCTTGGTGATGACGATGATCCTCTCTAAAATGGTCACGGTCGAATTGGAGGTCGAAGTGGAGTACGACGAAGACAACTTTGGCGACAAGACCCCGCGAGGGATTCATTGTCAGACCGTGGCCCCGGTGCCGGTGCGGGACTGGGCCGCCCGCATGGCCTGGGTCAAGGTTGCGGGAGGGAAAGCATGACACTAGGCACGCTGTTGAGCGGTACTCAGGTCTGGTATCTCGTGTTCAAACTCGTGTCGCTGAACCATCATGGCAGCGAAGTAATTATGGAAGAATTTCAACGGCAAGATCAGTGCTTGGCTGCCGTGGCCGCGCTTAATCATGGCCGTCCGTATTTACCGTATGTCTGGTTTGGTGTTTCTGGGGTGGAATGGCCAGGAGAAGATTTTCTGTTCTGCACAGACCAGGAACGGGGAGGTGACTAAGATGTGGCTGTTGATTGTGATTGTGATTCAGTCCAGTGCGGGGTGGATTCACCCGAAGGCCATTGTCACGCCATGGTACGGGTTTGAGAATGAAGCGGCGTGCAGAAAGGCCGTGAGTGCTCTGGAACAAGCAACGCAACGGAACGATCAGACCGTGTTCTATCGGTGCCAGCGTGAGGTGAAGCCATGACGGCCCCGATTAAGCGATGGGAGAAACTGGCGACCAAGGCCGCAACAGATGGGTGGGGTGGCGATGCGTGGGCGGTATCAATAGCGGATACAGCCACGCTCCTCTCTCGCCAGCACGCTAAGTTTGTGCGGTCGGTGGAGAAGGTCAAAGGTGTCTATATACAGGGCAGAGCGGAATCAGAGCGGGAACGGGACCGCAGTAAAGGGAAAGAGAAGAGACGAGCCGCTCTAGATGTGACGCATTTGCAAGTAGGGGTCGATGTCTGCGACGACCTCCTCGCCGCGTTGAAGAAGGAGCAGAAGCCATGACGGCCCCGATCACGAGCCAGCTCGAACGCCTGTTTCATGCCCATGCCGTGAACCCGGCCCAGCACCAGGGCCTGGTGGCGGACCTGATGCGCCTGGTCTACGACGAAAAGGAGAAGGCGGTCGATGAAGTGCTCGGGAGCCCGTTCGATGCCAATGCAGCGGCCTTTGCTGAGCAGATTGATACGGTGCATGATGCGATTCGTGACGATATGCACGGGATCTACCTTGACAACCAACGTGCTAAGGAGGACAATAATGCGTGACTAAACCGCAATTCGATGAGTTGTTTAGCGAGACGTACCCGACACTCCTGAATCGGGCAGGCTACTGGCTGAATAAGCAGGATGGGCCAGATCTGGTGCATCACGTGTACTGTCAGATCGTGACGAGCGAGTCGTACCGGGAGCAAGGAAGGGGGGTGAAAGAGGGCAAGCGCTGGCTCCTGTGCCGGATCGCCTTGCAAGTCAAGCAACAGAAACGGAACCGGGTGCGACGGCAGGAAGAAGCCTATGAAGAAGAGGAGGACGACGATGAAATTGAGTGAAGCGATCTTGTTGGGGAGTGTCGGGACAGAGCAAGCGTATGGATGCAGCGCGATCATGCCAAACGGAAAGGCCACGTGTGCATTAGGGGCCGCACTGTTTGCCATAGGCGAGTCGTTGGCAGAATGGAGGGATGGGACACCGAAGGTAACTGCCCGCTGGCCGTGGGCTGACAAGATGGTTCCTATCCCAAGTGCGATCAAGCGTCACTGCGAAATTGACAGGATCTATGTCAATACCGCTGTTTATGATGTGATCTGGCGCTTGAACGATTACGTCAGATGGACCAGGCCCCAAATTGCCGCCTGGGTCGCTGATCTGGAGCAGACGTATGACCCTGATCCTGTGCCAGTGGCCGTGCTAGAACCAGTGCATGAATCCGTGCCTGTACAGTAACCAGTATTAACCAAGGAGACGATGATGGCAGACGAGAAAGAAGTAAAATCAGAAGACTTGACGGACATGCTCCAGGACGGGGTCTTGACCAATCCGTCCGACAAGGCCCTGTTCAAAGGTGACGACGTGAAGGCCGGTGACATTACTGTGACCATTCGCGGGGCCAAGAAGCGCAAGTTCTTTGACACGGACGAGACGGCCTGGATCTTGTTCTTTGAGGAAGTGGATGCGGGCCTGAAGCTGAACAAGACCCGGACAGAACAACTGTTCATGCTGATGGGTACCAGCAACATCGGCGAGATGGTCGGACGGCCCATTACCCTGACCTATGACCCTAACATTGCCATGGGCGGGCGCAAGGTCGGGGGCGTGGCCTTGAAACGGGCCGAAGAGACATTGGTATAAGCGACAACCACGGCACGGGAGATGGCCAGCAGAAACCTCTTCACAAGAGAGGGTATACGGCGCTCCCTGGAAGGCTGGATGGCCCGTGCCACAACTGGAGAAGACGATGACACAAGAACAAGTCCTGACGCTGAACCATAACTCAGCCCAGTGCATTAAGTCGGTCCATAATTGGGGTGAAACGAAATATCAGAACATTTGCTCTGGCGAGTACATGGACCTTGCCTGGGGACATGTGGATTATTTCTTCGCTGTCCTTACATGTGCCCTCGCAGTCTTGGCGATGGTCTTCATTGTCTTCGTCATTAAGGAATTACGGAGTTAACGATGGACACTGACTTGATCACAACTGGCGAGATCCCGGCCCCGGTGCGTGCCCAACGCACGCTCATAGCCAACCAGATCACGGCCTATCTTGAGCAACATGACAAGGCCCTGAACCAGGCCGTGCTGGATGAGATGGTGGAGGCGTTTCGGCGCAAGGTCGTGAAGCAGCTCATGAGCACGCGCAATACCCGCAAAGGCCATGAGTCCTGCACGGTCTATAGCGGGGCCTGTGCTCGCAAGTCACGGTATCAGTTCGATGGCGTGGCGGGTGAACCGCTCAGGGCGCGGTCCCTGCTCAAGTTCTTGATGGGTGACACGCTTGAGCTGGACGTGATCGGGGTAGCGCAGTTGGCTGGCGTGGATCTGTCCATGAACAATGCCGACTTGTTCATCACAGGGCAGGACGGGGTTAAGATTCAGGTCCATCCTGACGGCTTGGTCTGTGACTGGGAATGGTCAGGGCCGGTCAATACCGAGAACGGGGGCAGCACGATCCTGCGCCGGGGCCTGCGCGGGCGCTATAACTTAGAATGTAAGTCGAGTGATACGTTCACGTACGATGCGTGGGTCAGGAACGGGGGCCCTGACGATCAATGGGGCTACCTGACCCAGGCCAGTGTCGAGATCGCGGCCTGGCGCGAAGCAGGCTATGACGTAAACAGTACGTGTTTTATCGCGGTAAGCACCGGATCACGCCAGGGTTCAATCGCAGAATGGATCATCCCATATGATCAGAAGTTGGTGGATGCGTGGCACGACCGTCGCCGGTTGGCCCAGGGCGTGGATCTTCCGGCCCGTCCATTTGAGGCGGTGCCGGAGCTGGAGTTTGTCCGTGGTAGAGCCTTGGACGCGCACGCCTTTGCGCATGGCGTCCCGGCGCCGCGAGAGGACAAGAACGGGAAAGTGATCGGGCATGATGTGCCCACAGGGCGCATGATCCTGCCCACGTACTGCGGCTATTGCGCGTACAAGGCCCCGTGCTGGCCAGGGGCCGTGCTGGATGCGGACGATGGGAAACCGGTCTGGACCGTCCAGATGGAGAAGCAAGTCAACGGCCCGTCAGTGCCGACGAACTGACCAGGTTGGGGAGCCTGCGTTCCGGTTCCTGCTCGTGTAGCAGAGGGTTCCACGGGCAGGAACCAGGAATTGATCCCGAAACAGATTTCGGGATCAAAAAAGGAGAGTGTATGTCGAAGCCATTGTATTATATTCACGAGGCCTTGCCGGTGTTTCTTGCGGAAACGCAGATGTTGTCTAATAAGATCCAGGGCCGGTCTGTGGCAGACCAGGACCAGGCCCAGATCGACGCGGTCATTGAACTGGTCGTGCTCGGGTTCGTGGTGACGCTGTGCCTGTTGCTGGCGTGGGGCGGGGTATGAGTTGGCATTATCAGATCCGGCAGCGAACAGACAGGGGTAAGACCTGGTACGATATTGTCGAGGTCTATGAGAGCCCGAGAGGTTGGACATATGATGGGATCGCTCACACCTCAGACACGCTTGAAGGGATGATGAGAGCGCTCCAGAACATGAATGATGATATCCGAACCTACAAATTCCTGATTAAGCAAGAGTAAATTTAACATGAACATCGCTAAACACTTTACCATGCCTGAACTCGTCAACAAGAAGCCGTCCAGTATCGGGGAATGGGCGACGAAGGACGTGCGCGGGGCCGGTCGCCGGTCCAGGTTAGCCAGTGGCAGCACGGCCAAGGTGCAGGCCCTGGTACGGAGACTGGATAAGGGCCAGGGCCAGCGCGTGGACGTGCTGATTACAGAGATGGAGGCGGTATGATCTGCATGCAATGGTATTGGCTTCTTCTTGCGTCGCTCCTGTTCTATCTGTCGCTGGTCGCGATTGTGAATGGCACCTATGCGATAGTTGCTGATTGGTGGCTGGGAAGGAGAAACCCATGACCCGCGCCGGGCTCGTGCTGGCCGGGGCGCTGCTGGCGGGGTGTAATCAACACGATGCTGCGCTTGAAGTGCGGATTGAAATGCTAGAGGAAGAACAAAAGGATCTATTGAAGATCGTCAACACGATGCGGGCCATAGATAATAAGCAAACAGACGCCCTACTCGTACACACAGAGTCGATTGGGAGACTCGCGGAAATTATGAAATCAATAGTGGAGAGGAAGTAGCCATGAGCCAGACCGACCCGCGTGCGGAGCATGGCTATATATTAGATCTGCTTACTGAAATAGGTAAGGCATATGCAACTCCAGGCTGTGACCCTGCAAAGGTTCTTACAAAGGCCCTGGCCGACGCGGAACGGCGTGAAGCTGAACGATGCGCGAAGGATGTGTGCATGTACTGCGGTGGTCGCGCACTCGGGCATCTACCCGTGATCGGACCAAATCAAGCAGGGAACTACATTCATGCGACACCTAAGGCAACAGGCGAGGACGTGCTATGTCGAGCAAGCGGGATATATTCAAGACTTCGCGCCCAGGCGCAGGCGGACAAGGAGGGAAAATGATGGGCAGACTGCTATGCTTGATCGGGCTGCATGACTGGCTTGTGCAGCATACGACTATCGAGAGTGACGCTGCTCATTTCGATAAATACGGGAAACTTCCGGCTTGTTGGGTTTATTGTTGGCGTTGTGCAAAAAACGACTGATGTGTGAATAGGAGGCCCCGCATGGCACGGACGCCGAGTAAGTGGTGGGATGCGCCGCAGCAGGGAGGGACGCGATGAGCGCCTGGACGACGACGAGGCCGACGGCGGCGGGATGGTATTGGCTGAGAGATGGCTCAGCAGAGGTCGTGGTGCAGATTGAAATAGGGATCACGGACAGCTTCCATGTTGAGTGGGTGTGGTTTGCGGGATCACGGTCGCACGTACCGCTCGCCGCGATTGATGGCGAATGGCAGCCGGTACAAGGACCGGTGGACATACAGCTCACGTAACGTGCGCTGACACCCAGCAGGCCAGTGGCAGCATTTACCGCTGAAGTTCTACGGATCAAGGAGGAAAGCAAGTGAGTGAAATCACAATCCCATTCAAACCGTACTTCAAAGACCCATTATTAAACGGCACGAAACAATACACTAGTCGGAGCAAGCCGATGGGTAAGCCTGGGGATACCTTCACGGCGTTTGGCCAACAATTTGAATTGCTATCCGTGAAGGATGTGGATCTCTATACCGTTTCAACGATGTGGAAAGAAGAGGGCTGCACGAGCCGCGAACATTTCATTTCCGTGTGGAATGAGATTCATCCTGTAAAGCCGTATAGTGACTCACAACGTACCTACTTGCATCACTTCAAATCTGTCTAGGAGGCCACATGCCAGAAGTGAAATGGGTGCTGCCAAACGAATTGTCGAAGCAATGCTATCGTGGGTTAACGATGACCCCCGTCATCCCCCTCGACGACATTGAGGCGTGGCTGAAGCAATGTATTGAAGATGGGTACGTGAATATCGCGCAGTGCATTGATGCTGTGCGGGCGATGCGAGTCCGGCCATGACCGACCACGCGCAGATGGCAAGAGAGCTGTCGGCAAAGCTATGGCATATCACGCATTGTCAGCCACGCGAATGTATCTGCAATATGGCCTGTGTCGGTGATTTTCAAGAGATGGAAGCCGCGACAATCCCAGCCATCACCCAGGCCCACGCAGCCGGGCGGCGGGATGAGGCGGAAACTGAACGCATTGAATGGGTCAGGCGAGCGGAACGGGCCGAAGAGCGAGCAGAGGAGCTTCAGGCCACGCTCACGGCGCGGGAGAATGAGCTGTGTACGGCGAAAGATCAAATCCCGCCTGACATGGAAGAGGATTCGCTCAGTGTCGTGTTAATAAAGCTCAAGGACCAGCGTGACGCCGCCGTGCAGGAGGCGGGGCGGTTGCGGGAGGTCATTTACAGATACGGCTTTAACCATACGCCGAGCTGTACCCATGCCACTGATAAGATCTCTAAGGATTGTCCGTGCGGGGCTTACGGACTCCGGGATAAGGCGCTACGAGGTGAATGGACGGAGGCGCTAGGCAATCTGGCGTGCGAGGTCTGCAAAATTGACATGCAACGGGCGCTTGGCACCCAGCAGGCCCGTGGCAGCAGCGGGGGCGCGGCGAACCATTATGGAGGGAAGACATGAATGCGCCCCAGATTCTGTTGTGGTCAATTATGGTGCTTGCGCTCGGGGCGTGTGCGCTCTCAACGCTGGCGTTCCGGCTCGGCATGTTGTACAGGCAATCTGTGATAAGCGGGACGACTGAAACGGTCGAGGGCGTCAACGCATCATGGGGCGACACACGGGAAATTGAAGTCCCGTGCGAGGGAGGCGTGGCTAAATTCACCGTCACGAGTAGGGCAGCGGGGGTAGGCGGCAATGGAGGGTCGCTGCCTATCTTCCCGCCAGAGCCAGGGACTCGACAGACCGTAGAGGAGTGGAAGCCATGACCTTGCGCGATCCCATCACCCTCACCTACGTCCTGATCACGGTGCTGATCCTGGCCTTCAGCGGGGAGCTATTCGACGTGTTTCTGACCGAGCATGAGAAAGAGTGCCACCGACGCAACGCCACCCTTTTACAGGACCAGAAACAGGGTCCGATCCAGGAGTGCGTGTAATGGAATGGAGGCATTCATGACGCAGATCCTTGGCCATGTCCAGATGCAGTACGATGCGCCACTGACACAGGCCCATGGCCAGGCCATTCTCCAGAAGCTGGACCAGATCCTGGCGCACGTCAGGACATTGTCAGGACAGGTTGCCGTCGATCTGCCTGTGCCAGCACAGCCCATTTCACCAGCCCTTGACGGCGAGAAAGTCGGTTTTGACCTGTTCTGGTCCACGTTCCCGCGCAAGATCGGCAAAGGGGCCGCTGAGTTGGCCTGGAAGAAGCTCAAGCCCGATGACACGCTCCAGGCCCGTATCATCCAAGCCGTCAAGGCCCAGTGCAAGAGCGAGCAATGGCGACGGGACCAGGGCCAGTTCATCCCGCATCCGGCCACGTGGCTGAACGGGAAACGGTGGGAGGATGAGGTTGAGGTCAAGATTGCGAATGACAAGCCGCCCGTGTTTTATAAGACACTGCCAGAGCGACCGGCTGGTGATGCGTGTCCGCCAGAGGCCAAGGCGATTCTGTCCAAGTTCTTAGGGAAGGATTTTAGCTTATGAAGTCAAGGGACTTTCTGAAGAATTGCCTGTTCTATTGCCAGGAGATGGCTTTGGACGCAGCCACGCCAGGATCAGTTGCGAAGGAACGGCTGATACGAAATGCAAACATCTTGAAAGATTCATGTGAATGTTGGCTGAAGCATTGCGGGCTCTCACCGGAAGAACTATGGAAGGAGATGTGGCAACATGAGCCAGAAGCGTACCAGCGGTACAAAGAGCGAGAGCGCAAAGACGGGAAAGGACGAAAGGGCAAGTGAGATCGAATCACTGAAGCAGGACATGCTAAAGGTGGTGGATTATTGGACGATGGTGGCACGTGAGCTAGAGCAGTTGAAGGCGACTTGACCAGGGCCAGGACCTGTGCCATGATACGCTATCTATCGTGATAAAGGAGGGGCGAGTGACGTTGAAGCGTATCCTATTCATCCCGGATTGTCATACTCCGTACCATGATAAGCGAGCATTGGAAGGGTTGGTGCTTGGGAAAGTGCTGGAGGCGTTTCAGTGGGACACGGTCTGCATCCTGGGCGACTTCTGGGACAACTACTCGATCAGCGCCCATCTCAAGACGCCGACACGGGAACGGTCCTGGATGCGAGAGAGTGAAACGGGGAAGCGCCTGCTCAAGGCATTTGACCGGCACAAGATCCGGCGCAAGATCCAGATTCGGGGCAATCATGAACGGTGGCTGGAAAAGATTCTGTCCGAAAAGGTGCCGGAATTGTATGAGCAGTTTATGACCAAGACCAAGTGTACGCCAGGGTGGGAGATCGTGGACTACATGGACAGCACGACCATCGGCAAGCTCCACGTCACGCACGATCTGGGGCACAGCGGCATGAACTCGACCCAGCAAAGTCTGTCGGCGTGCGGGGACAACATCGTGATTGGGCATAACCACAACTTGACCTACGTGGTGCGTGGGAACGCGAAAGGAGACTGCCATGTTGGGGCCTCGTTCGGCTGGCTCGGGGATTATAAAAAGATCGACTATCGGCATCGCATGCGAGCGCGTCGTGATTGGTGCTTGGGATTTGGTGTGGGCTATTTGCGGGAGAATGGCATTATCCATATTCAGCCTGTTCCGATAGTCAAGTATTCATGCGTGGTGGAAGGACAGCTCTTTTCCGCATAACCAAGGAGGACCTATGGAGAACCAGCATCGGCAAATTAAAGGGTATCGGGAATTGAATGAATATGAAATTGCCATGATGAATCTCGTGAAAGAGAACGGGAAAGTATTGGGGGAGTTAGTGGAGAAGTTGCGCGACATGCCAGATACAGACAAGCGATGGGTCAGCATTGGGGCCACTGATCTGCAAACTGGATTGATGGCGTTGACGCGATCAATCGCAAACCCGACGTTTTTCTAACCAAGGAGGACCTATGGCCTGGATTGCAAACGGCATCTTGATCGGCGTCGGGGCAGCGGCAGGATTCGTGGCATTCGCGTCCACCTTGTACTTGCTCGGGGCTGCGGTGGAATGGGTGGCGTGGAAGGTCGGGAAGGTGTAGGACCTTGAACGCACTCGAATTTGCTGCCGCGTTCTTGAATGCCCTGGTCGCTTGTTCAGCCATGCCCGTGACCGAACAGGCCCTGAGCGGGAACGTGTACCAGATCCAGTCCTGGACCTGTCAGACCGGACAAGGCCCGATCCAGGTCCGGGCCTGGCGCAGGCCCTGTCACGGGGAAAAGGAACAGTACTGGGGGCGGATGGTGTTCTTGGAGTTCCCGGAGTGGCACACGGAATTGTACATCAATAGATTCGGGGAGATTATGGTTGGCGCTGGGGCAGAAGTTGGTGAGGCGTATTTACCATCGTGTGGGAGCTGATGATGGATGCAGGCCGAGAATTAGATGCGTTAGTGGCGGAGCATGTCATGAAAGAGCTGAAGTATTGGGCCGTCATGTTTGGAGGGTCGCATTACGGCAATCTCAGGACCGTTGCGGAGGCGGAAGCTGTCGCCAAGCAAATACAGGGCGATTATAAGGCGCACTTGTATCCGTATTACGATGAGCCGCACTACAGCACCAACATTGCCGCCGCATGGCTGGTCGTGGAGAAGCTGCGGAAGACGTGGGCCATTGAACTGCATAGTCGTGAAGGCGTGTGGAATTGTTTAGTCGAGGAGGGTGATGAGGTAACGGCGCACTATATCGCAACAAAAGAGGCCGAGACGGCCCCGTTGGCCATATGTCTGGCTGCATTGGCTGCGGTTGGCTATCACGTTGACAGAAAGGAACCGAACTCATGACCAGACCCAAGACCAAGTCCGTGTCCTTAGACGGCATCAAGAACGCGATGGCTCCAGGGCATCTGGAGACGCGAGCCTGCAAGGACAAGTCTCGGCGCGATTACCATATCAAGGACATTCAGAAGATGGACGCGATCAGCTTTGAGATGGCGAATTGCATGGCGTTCCTGGAACGGAACGAGGCCCTGCAACTGATCGTGTCTTTGACCAAGGCGGGGCACAAACAATGGGGCGTGGGCTTTACCGATGACGTGCAGGTCTGGATGGAGGCGGTGCGGTAAGGCGCTGTTCAACACAGCAAAAGGAGGAGTAAATGGAGACAAGCTGGCATAGTTACCCGAGTATTTACGCACTGGGGCACCGGTACATTACGGAATTACTTCTAGATCCTGTTCTAGTAGAGGAGAAGATTGACGGGAGCCAGTTCAGTTTCGGTTTATTTGACGGAGAGGAAGGCCAGTATCTGCGCTGTAAATCGAAAGGCGCTGAGCTGAACATCGTTGCGCCAGACAGCATGTTCGAGCGCGGGGTCGAGGTCGTACAGGCCTTGCAAGACAAGCTGACGGTTGGATGGACCTATCGAGCTGAATACCTGATGAAGCCAAAGCATAACGCCTTAGCCTACGACCGCATACCGAAAGACCACATTATCATCTTCGATATTAACGATGGTCATGAAAGCTATTTGTCGTACGAACGTAAAGCGGAAGAGGCTGCACGGTTGGGGCTTGAAATTGTACCTGCGTTTTACCACGGCATGATCGAGAGCGTGGAGCATTTCAGGGCGCTGCTAGATCGCGTGTCATGCCTGGGAGGTCAAAATATCGAGGGCGTGGTTATCAAGAACTATGCACGGTTTGGGGCTGACAAGAAAGCGATGTTGGGCAAGTTTGTGTCTGCATCCTTCAAGGAAGTCCACGCTCGTGAATGGAAAGCCGCGAATCCCACGAAGCTCGACATTGTGCAGCGGCTCATTGAATCCCTCAAGACACCGGCCCGCTGGAACAAGGCCGTCCAACATCTCCGCGAAGCGGGAACGCTGGAAGATTCCCCACGCGATATTGGGCACCTCATGAAGGAAGTGCCGATAGACATTGAGAAGGAAGAGACTGAGTTCATTAAGCAGAAGCTGTTCGATTGGGCCTGGCCACATCTACGCCGTGGGGTCGTGGGAGGATTGCCAGAGTGGTACAAGGAGCAGTTGCTGGCCAAGCAGTTTGAGGTGCCCGTTGCCAACTAATAACTCTTATAAGCGTGGCCGCGCCCTGGAATGGAACATTCAGAAACTGTTCAAGGACAAGGGCTATGCCGCCATGCGCACGGCTGGGTCTCATGGATTTGCTGACGTGATCATCACCCGCAAGGCCGGAGATGCCCTGGACCTGATGCGGCCCATTACTATGGCCGAGGTGGATGAGGTCTTGGCCGGGTGGATGCCGGTCCATAACCCGAAGGCGATCCTAGCCCCGTTCATGTTTGGCAAGGCCAAGAACCTGCGCAATGGCGGGAGTCAGATGATTCACCTGACCCCGGCCGCGGTGATCTTGATGCAGATGAAGACGACGAAGGGGACGGCGAAGAAGAAGAAAGGGGGCAAGACGTGAGCAAGCAATGGGTCCAACATATCAGCGGGCAAGGGGAGAAGTGGGAGCTGGCATCGGATACCTATAATAACCGTCCCTTTCAACCTGACTTTATGGTGAAAGGACAGGTAACAGGTTGTCACTGGCTCCCTAAATCCGAATACCGCTTCTGCATAGAACACACAGGCGTCGTTAATTTTCACTTCAATACTAATCACTTGATCTTCTCCTTATCTAGCTTCTGGAGCAGCCGCAGGACCAGGTTCGTGCCGTTGCACTTGGCGGCACGGCGCTTGGCCCAGGCCGGGCTCCGGTGGACGTGTAAGAATAGTTGCTTCATCGCGTCTCCTTGATCTGCTCCAGCGCCTCGTGCATGGTTGAGACTTCTCCCGTCTTGTACCGGTCCAGGACCTGGGTCCCATGCGGGACCCGGACCAGGGCCGTAGGCCACCAGGCCACGAACTGGGTCCGCACGATCTGGTCTGCTTCTTGGATGGTCATGAATGGCTCCAGAGAAATATGGCCGCAACCCCGATCATGAGCAAGGACAGGGCCAGGGACAGGATAATTTTGGCCTCGTCACTCACTCGCTCACCTTCTTTTCGACGATGAACGCATAGCGTGCTGTAGCGGCAAAATCTGTCTCGTACCGCAGAACCTTGCGAATGCGGTAGCCACCATTATCAATACGGATATTCTCCCCGCCATACACCAGATTGCTATATTCTCCGCGTGACACCACTAGCACATCCTCCGTCACATCCTTCCACACCTCCGGCGCAGGGCAGAAGCGGTATTCGGATTTAGGGAGCCAGTGACAACCTGTTACCTGTCCTTTC
>ERZ1292630.351-Hain-H41-02um-R3-351-length-48793-cov-20_pt1 | contig 48793 bp, 40 predicted proteins | sample MGYA00564408_ERZ1292630 | MGnify/ENA primary metagenome ERZ1292630 (study PRJEB36523, sample SAMEA6512641) | groundwater metagenome | collected 2019-01-08 | study: AquaDiva: Metagenomics assemblies of 32 groundwater samples
GAGTTTCTAGTTTTGATTGAAGATCGATCAGGCAACTTGAAACCAGGGGACAGGCTCCGCCGTTTCGGCGGTGCCTGTCCCCTCAGTCCCTTCAACCTTCAGCCTTAACCCCTTCCCATCACTTACGCCGACACCTGCACGAAGAACCTCTGTTCGGTCTCGAGACCAGCGGTGTCGCGCGCCCGTACCCTGATTCGGATACTCCCCGCCTGCGTCGGTGTCCAACTGACGACGCCCGTCGTCGCGTGGACCGAGAAATTAATGGGATCGTCGCCCCCCTTACGGTAGGTGATCGCATCGCCGTTGGGATCAGTGGCATGCGCCGTATAGTTGTACGGCACCCCGACCTTCCCGGTCAGCCGCGGTACTGAATCGAAGACCGGCGCAGCATTGTTGGCCCCCACAGTCACGGTGAAGGACTGCTGGGCGAACAAGCCTCCCGGATCCGTCACCCGCACCGTTACAGGAAAGGCCCCATTCACCGTGGGCGTCCAACTGATCAGGCCTGTCGCCTGGTTGATCGTCATGCCGGCTGGAATCGGCGCCACCAACCGATAGGTCAGGGTTTCGCCGTTCGCGTCTGTCGCGTTCACATCGTAGCGGTAGGCCTGGCCCACCCTCGCCGTCAGGATCGGTGAGGAGGTGATGACCGGCGCTGCGGCGGTCTGTCCCACCGTGATGGTGAAGGACTGGGTTGCGAAGAGGGATTTCGGATCCGCCACCCGCACCGTCACCTGATTGGCGCCCGTCTGTCCCGACGTCGGCGTCCAGGTGATCAGGCCTGTCACCGCGTTGATGCCCATCCCAACCGGCGCGGTATCCAGGCTGTACGTCAGCGTATCGCCGTTCGCATCCGTGGCATTCACATCGTAGCTGTACACTGCTCCCACCGTCGCGGTCAGGATCGGCGCCGAGGCAATGACCGGCGCGGCCGAGACCGTCACCTGGTTCCCCAAGGGGTTCCCCTCCGCCAACACATCCGGCGTCATATAGGTGCAGCCGTCCGGTGTGGGAATCGGCGTCGGGATGATGTCCACATGGACGTTTGAGGATTTCGGATTGTCCTTGTCCGTCAGAATCTGATACCGCATTAACAGGGCAAAGTCTTCGTGGACTGTGTTATGGCAATGGTTCACGTAGGCGCCGCCATATTCCCCGAAGCGGACCTGGAACTTGACTGAGCCGTTGGGCCGCAGCCGCCAGACGTCCTTCCGCACCAGGTTCTCCGTGGACGGGATAGAGTTCGTGCCGCGATTCATGGTCACGCCCTCTTCGAAATGGAGATGGATCGGATGGTCCCAGCCGCCGCCGCTGTTCTGATAGGTCCAATGTTCGACCTCGCCCGGTTTCGGGATCAGGAGCGAAATGCGATTGGCGTTCATGGAGTGCGGCGTTTCCCCGTTGACGCTGATGGTCCAGGGGAAAGGCATTCCCTCAGGGCAATCGGGGGTGCATTCCCCCGTCACCGGATCCCGTGAATCTCCGGTCCCATTTCTCCCGAACTCGACGTGGCGCTCGCGCACCGGGGCGACGATCGGAATCTGCGCGGTCAAGGTCGAGGGCACTCGGCTAGGGTCCAGATTACTATCGCTCGTGCGATAGATGTGGCCCGGCACATCCACGCTCTCGACCTCGCTCACAATCCGGAATTGCATCACCGGGCCGACGGCCGGGTCTACCAGCGGATCAGGCGACTGAAACTGAGCCAGGGCCTCTGCCACCGACAGGGCCCTGTCCGGCTTATTCCCGGTGATCTGCTTGAGCAGATTGACCAGGGTGATCTTGTCGCCGACCGCGAACCGTGAGAAATCCACCACGATGTCGTAGCGCTCCGCCGTGCCCTGCTGATCGAGCTGGGCCAACGTGATCGGACGGACCGTGAAGTTGCCGTCGTTGGCGATAAATTGGAAGGGAACGCGGTTGCCATTCTGGTCCGCCAGACACAACTGGATGAACCGCGACATGGAGCCGTTGATGATGCGGAAGCGATATTTCCTCGGCAAGACCTCCATGTAGGGCTGCCAGGCTTGGTTGACGGTCAGCAGATCGCCGACAAACCCTTCGGTGGTGAAGATGTCGAAGCGGCATTGGCCATCCTGGTCCGTTCCTAAGTCGGAGATGAAGAGGTTCACGTCGAAATCGAGATTTCCATAATCCAGCAAGCTGCCGCTGGGGAGCCGGAGGTTCACGCCGTCGTCGAGCGTTTCGTTGCCTCGGTCCGGCCCGCTGTAATAGTTCATCATCGCCGCCATGCCCTTGTAGACGTTCTCGGCGGTGAAGAAGAACCGGTGGTCGTGGAACCAGAGGGTGCCCTGCAGTTCGCGCCAGTCACCTGGGACCTGGACCAGGCCGCCATGGCCATCTGGTCCCGACGCCCGTCTCTCCGTCGCGTCCCTATTGATCATGTCGTGGCGCGCTAGAGTGGTCCCCCAATGGTAGTCGTAGAAGGTGCCTGGAAAATGAAAGGCGTTGGAGGCGCCGTCGCTCTCCGCCCCGTTGTGGGCATTGTGAAAATGCGTCGATGGCTCATTGCGGCCGAACCCGCCGTTGTTGGCGCGGTCCACCGGCAGATTGTTGTAGGCCCGCATGATGATGCCTTCGCCATAGCGTCCCTTCAGGAGGGGGATCGGGAAATGACCCTTTACCCCGAATCCCTCGAAACTGTACATGGGCCACATTCTGTTCGCTTCCTGGTCCGGCCAGGCTGGGTGGAACTTGGTCCCGGACTCGCATTCTCCGAAGGCCAGGGCGTAGCCGACTTGCGGGAAGAACTCTTTCCAGCGTTGATGCCCGAACCATTCGCCGGGCGGGCGGCCTTCCATGGGACCCCGCTTGGTGATGGGGTTGATGAAGGGGTTCGATGACTGGTTGCCGGCTGGGTGCGCACTGAAGTCCGTGTGCCAGGAGAGACGCTTTGCGGTCGGAGCCCCTCCGCCACTCACCCCGCTGGAGGGCCAGACCGCCTCCCACTCGCCGCTTGGCTGTACGAGTTTCGTCAGGGGCGTCGGTGGAACATAATTGAGCCGGTTCAAACGTTGCGTATAGGGCAGCGCGCTCCCGACCGGCGACCGCGGGACGCCGATTGGAACCTGGGCAAAGGCGCTGTTGGCGTAGGGACTCAGACCGTTCTTGCAGAGCAACAGCCCCGCAGAGGTGAACAGCCCCCATTTGAAGAGGTCGCGCCGGTTGATCTGACCGTGGGAGAGGGCTTTGACAATCTCCCAGCGATTGTTCCGCGCATTCTCCGCTTCCTTGATCCGCCTCTTCGAAGCCTTGAACGGTAAATACATGACGCTACTCCTTTTCTGGTTAGGCCGGCCTATTTGGTTTGGTTGGTCTATCTGGTCTGTCTGGTTGCATGAGACAGGTCAGATAAATAAACCGAAGATTCGGATATCCATTTTTCTTGTGGAGGCTGGCCCCCGTAGTCTGTGGCCGTGATTGAAGGGCACTTCGATTTGACGCGCCGCTGCGTGGCAACATCATTTATTCGAGTTATGTGAGATTGTGTAAATGGGAACCGAGGCCGGTTCATGTTGGTCTCGCGATTCGATGTATTCATCTGCTCAGTCTCTTTTATTTTTCGCGCAAGCGGAATCTACGTAATTCATCGGCTAAGTACTACTACACAAGAGAGGGGTGTCCCCCTACTTCTGGGGGGTTGAATTTTTGGATCTACTGGAATTCAGGGGTGCAGGTATGATCAAGAAGTTGACGAAACACGACAACAGTTTGGCTCTCGTGCTCGATCGCGGAGTCCTGGATCTTCTGGAGATTGATGCAGACATTCCTCTCAACATCAAGACAGATGGGCGATGTCTCATCGTGACACCGGCCCAGACACCCGCGCGGCAGAAAAAGTTCCAGGCGGCGCTGGAGGAAGGGAACTGGCGATATGGGAAGATGCTAAAAAGGCTGGCGTAGCAATGACTCGCCCGCTGTTTCTCTCAATCGACGATGTCATCGAGATTCATGCTGACCAAATTCAGCGGTATGGCGGGAGCCTTGGCATTCGCGATGCTGAACCGCTGGAGGCTCTCTGGTTCAACGAATACCATCTAAGCCACAAAGCGTTGCAGTCGGTCGAGCACGATCTTGGTGGTATATTCTGAGCCATTGTCCGATCGAGTATGAAGCGCGCGCACTTCGCATGATTCGGATGTCGCGCATGACCACACGTGATTGTGGTCGGTCTATCAGGGCATCTGGTTCGTTCGGTGTCTTTCGTTCTTCGAGCCAGACCAACTACACAGGACAAACCAAATGAAGCTCCCCGCAGCAGCCTACTCCGCCGAAGCCGCTGCCCTCCTTCGCCATCATTCCGCCCCAATGGGCAGCTCTCATTGCTCACTCAGCCACAACTTATAGTGGGCCGGCGCAGGATTACCCTCTTCTCCTTCCGATCCATCAGAGAAGAATTGGATATCGACATGCATTGTTGGGCTACATCAGTTTTGAATGCTCAATATTTCTCCCCTACCAACCGATACAGCTCACAACAGAAGCTAAACTCGACTTTACCTGTCTCACACAAGGAGGAGGACCGATCATGTGGCAGCCGGAGAAGCAGGACACTAGACGCTCGATACAATCCCTCTCGACCCAGTCGAAAGATATACCGAAATCTCCTAATAGCCTGCCGGAATCCACAGAAGCCGTCGTGGCCTTCGTCGGTAAAGGCGTCGAATTCAAGGGAACGATCTCCTACAGCGGAGCCGTACGGATCGATGGTTTCCTTGATGGGGAAATCCATACAGACGGAACCCTGTTGGTCGGAGAAGAAGCCGTCATTACTGCAAAGGTAAGCGCAGGAACCATCGTGTGTATGGGGAAGATTACCGGCGATGTCTCGGCAAGTGAAAAAATACAGCTGCTCGCCCCTGCTGCCCTCAGTGGCGGAGTGAAAACACCGATGATCTCGATTGAGGACGGAGTGCTCTTCAACGGCACGCTCGAGATGACACAGACGGTTCGGGAAGTATCCCGCGAGACGCCTCGGGAAGTACCCCGCGAAACACCGCATCGCCCCGTCGAGGATCCGGAAGTCTCAGCCAGCAAGCGAGCCGCTGCCTAACATTGAGGAGCCGCAACACCTCACCAAAAAAAAGAAGCATGTAGTAGGAGGCTCTTATGTGGGCGTTCGGGACAAGTCAGCCTGTCACAGTAGCAGGTCAAGACGATTTTACGTTCCTGGGAAAAGACGTGGTCTTCAAAGGTATCCTCATATTGGAAGGCAACATTCGGGTCGATGGGCGGCTTGAGGGCGAACTCCGCTCAACCGGAACGCTGATTGTTGGGGAGCACGCGGTCATCAGGGGCAACATCATGGCAGGGATCTTGATCACGAGCGGTAAAATCAATGGCGATGTCATTGCATCGGAAAAAATCAAGATCCTTAAACCGGGGATTGTGATCGGCGATATTCGCACCCCGGCGATTTCCATTGAAGCAGGCGCGTTTTTCCACGGCCTATCCGATATGGGGACCGATCAGTGGATCGAAGGCCGGAGCACGACACACGAAAACGTTCTTGACCTCCCAGTTCACCGCGTGAGTCTGCGCGCACAGGGCTACTAACCCTTCCTACACGATTCTTCGCAGGCTGTTCAGAAAATCCGTCCAGCAAGGCCGCAGCGAGTGAAGGCCCGATGCGTACCCTTGCGGTACGTTGAGGGTCTGAACGATGCGAGAACGATGCTGGCGGACTTTATCAACAGCCTGCTAAGGCCTTTTGAGCTCTTCGAGCATAAACTGCTTGGGCAGCATCACCGGGACTACGATCCCGATGGGATCACCCCGTTTGATGGTCGTCGGCTTTGTGAGCTGCAACAGAAAATTAGCGGTGAAGGCGTCATAGCCCGGAAGCCAGTCGTAGATATTCGGCGTGCGCTTATACTCCTGGGTCTTTATCCCTTCCCACACAAAAAACGTCCGCTCCGGGCAATGATAGAAGTGGTTTGGCACATCCTTCATCATCAATCCCACCTGTTTGGGATAGAAGAATCGAATACCGCAGCAGAGCTTGGGATACCCGCTGTTTAAGATCACATCGACGTACGTCCCTGAAAACGACTTGTAACCAAGTATCCGCTCCTCCGGCAAGATCGGGGGCGCTTGCCACTTGACCCCCTCAGCCGTTCGGCGAATCTTACAGTCCACCGGAGACCGAATGAGCCAGCCGTACTGGCCCGCTGTTCGCACCGGTCCACAATCGTCCGGGATCACCTTGTAGCCCTCGACCGCCACCGTTCGCTGCTCGTTCAGCGACATCCCGGACAGCAAGGGTCGATGCGGCATGAAGTCGAGCTTCAATCGCTCAGGCGCGATAGCAGTCGAATACTCCCGCTCCCAATAGACGACAATCTTGTCGTTCGGTTCCTCGTCGGGAACCTGTTCTGCTGTCGGCTCGCTCATCCGGCTAACCCTTCCTCATGTGGAATAATGTCAAGCCCGCCTTCAGCCTTGCTTTCGGCAAGATCGTACGATGCATCCGAAACGTGGGAAGCTGTTCAACCAACTCTTCCCAAAGAATATGGAGTCCTTGAGCTGCGCCATACTGACCGAGCTGTGCCGGACCGATGACAAACGCATGGCCTCCTTCTCGAAGCACTCTGCTGACCCCCATCATACATTCGGCCAGATCGGGCGGTCGTTCTCCTCTGTCATAGGGCACCCAGTAGTAGGCTAAATCATAGGACTGAGGGGCTTTCAGGTCGTACAGCCCTTCGTCTGAAACAAATCGAATATGTGAGAGCCAATCCCACCGCTGCAACTCGGCGCAGATACCCCAGAGTTGTTGTGCCTGCTTTTGCGCAAACGCCGGATACCGTACCAGCACGGTATAGTCTCTCGGCCGATCAAAAGTAATTGATGTCGCAATGACGGCATCGCCATTATCGATGAGCACGCGCCGGGCGCTCGTAAGGACCGCGCCGATTTCCCGGTCCTGCTCACCAAGATCTTGCAGATAATCAGCCACGAACGGTTGCGCCGCGCACTCACCGATTTCAGAATTGTCTTCCGGATAGAGCAACACGGCGCCGTAGGCGTCGGCCGGAAGGATGGGTGGAACCCCCTGGACAAAGATTGACCGCCAGTCGACCGGGCTCATGGCCACCGACACACGAGACTGTTTCAGACTCCCTTGCGGTAAAGTTACAGCCAACGTCGTCTCATGATCGCGATCTTTCAGAACGACATGCCCTTCAGAAATTTCGGCACGCCGATCACAGGGGACAAATCGACGGCCTTGGTGGCTCACATAGGACAGCCCGGAGGAGTCCGACGCCACCGTCGCCCTGTGCAACAAGCCGCCTTGGAACGTCAGGCAAGTCCCCGCGCGTTGATCGAAATATCGAGTCGGCATCGTGGCAGCCGGCAGCCAGACTACGCGATTGGACCGTTCAGGATTCATAAAAAGCGTGAAAGGGTCGCTTCCACCAGGCGCCTGCGGAGTAAAGAAACTGCTAAATAAGCGAAATGCCGCTTCCGATGGATAGGTGGGAATCCCTCGGTAGCGCAATGGCCGAGGGGTCGAGCCCCCATCATTCTGATCGTCGTAGAGTCCGCGAATCAATTCAAAGACCGCAGATCCCGTTCCCGGCAACAATGACTTAAAGAGTTCGACGACCGGCAGAAAATCGATAGAAGGCCAGTTCATCACCCCCATACAAGACATGAAGCGAGCCCGTTCGAAATCCCCATCCTGAAGCACATAGAGGGCATCTTTCCTCTGACGGATCGTCGCCCTCCCAGTCGACTCGATCAGGAAATCCTCATCCCGATAGAAGAACCGCACTTCCTCCATCGGAACCCGAAGCGCCTGAGCGGCCATCGCGCGCAAATCGTCGGCTGTGAGCCGTTGCCAGCCAGGCTTACTAGCAAGATTGAGGCTGGTTTCATTCACCATACCAGCCGGCTTTACCCCGACCCATTGTCCCCAATCTAAACGTAGCCGCGCGCGGAGGAGGACCACAGCGCCTGTGGCATCGGTCCCCCACTCACATTCATGCAATGGGTTGCCTGCCGGATCGGTTGCAAGAAACCGGCGTCCATCCGATCGATAGAAGACGAGATGCCCGGTGGCCTGGCGGACGACTCGCCCACCAGCCTGTTCCAGATCCTGTGCGAAGGGAAGATTGGTTGAAAAACTGAGATGACCGGGGGTTACCAATGCGACAGGACGTGGATCGAAGGGCATCTACTCGCGGACTTGCCCGCTCCCCATGACAATAAACTTGAAGCAGGTCAATTCTTCCAGCCCCATCGGGCCTCGGGCATGGATGCGGGATGTACTGATTCCGATTTCTGCTCCCAGTCCGAACTGGTAGCCATCGTTCAACCTGGTCGAGGCATTCACCAGTACTGCACTGGCGTCAACTTCACGCAGAAACCTCATGGCCTTGGGATAGTCGGAAGTCACGATGGCTTCCGTGTGGCGCGAGCCATACTTGGCAATATGCTCCATCGCCTCATCGACGTTCTTGACCACTTTCACCGCTACGGTGAGATCGAGGAATTCTTTCCCGAAATCATCGTCGCTTGCGGCTGTGGCCGCCGATGACAGCTGACAGGTTTTCTGGCAGCCGCGGACCTCGACCTTGGCCGCCACCAACTTATCGATGAAGGGGGCAAGCCAGTGCCGCGCAATGCCCTGATGGACTAAGAGGGTCTCCATCGCATTGCAAGTCGACGGACGCTGCACCTTGGCGTTGAAACAGACCCGCTCCGCCATGGCTGGATCGGCATCGGCATCGACATAAATGTGACAGACACCGGCATCGTGCCTGACGACGGGGATCGTGGCATGCTCGGTGATGACGCGCATCAGCGATTCGCCGCCGCGCGGGATAATCAAATCGATGTAGCGGTCTTGCTTCAGCAAAAGAGGAACCAACTCACGGTCGGGCCGCGCGACAAAGGTGATCGCTCCAGCTGGAACCCCGGCTTTCTCCGCCGCCTCCGATAGGACCGTGGCGATCGCCGTATTCGAATGGATCGCCTCGCTCCCACCCCGAAGTACACAGGCGTTCCCGGACTTCAAACAAAGGGCGGCGGAATCAGCCGTGACGTTCGGACGAGACTCATAAATAATCCCAATGACGCCGATCGGAACCCGCACACGCCCCACCTGCATCCCGTTCGGCCTGGTCCACATCTTCGGCATGTCGCCGAGCGGATCAGGGAGCGCAGCCACCTCGCGCAGACCGGCCGCCATCTCGACAATCCTCTTAGCCGTCAGACGCAGCCGATCCGCCATCGCCTTCTTCTCCGGCTCAGCCCCGAAGGCCTCCAGATCCAGTTCGTTCGCGGCTAGCAGCGCATCCGTCTGCGCTTCCAGGGCCTCTGCCATTGCCAGAAGAGCTCGGTTCTTCACTGTGGTCGAAAGTGTCGCCAGCCGGCCAGCGGCCCCTTTGGCTCGCGTGACCAATTCGTTGACATATTCCGGAATCGGTATGGGTGCAACCACTTCCACGCCGACCGATTCGATAGATTCGACTGCCGCTTCCGCCTGGCTACTCTGGTTACTTTGGTCAGATAACATATATAAGGCCCTTACCTCGTGATATTGAGACCGGAACAGGATACAGCGGGAGTTTCAACGCGGTCAAGGCAGAACAGGGGAAGGTTCGAGGTGCGAAGTTCGAGGTTCGAGGTTTTCGGAACGTCGAGTCGCGCCACTCTCGCCTGTCTCGCGCGTCACGCGCTAGGCCTCGCCTAGATCACTTTTTTGAAGTAGTCAATTGTACGACGGAGGGCATCCTCTAGCTGTACTTGAGGTTCCCATTTGAGGAGATTACGCGCCCGGGAGATGTCGGGCCGCCTGACCTTGGGATCATCGGCGGGCAACGGATGGTGGGTGATGGGGCTCGCTGAGCTGGTGAGTTTCAGCACCAGTTTCGCGATCTCGAGGACCGTCAGCTCCTGTGGGTTCCCGATATTCACGGGATCATGCATGCTGTTATTCTTGGCATCCTTATTTTGCGTGACGAGGAACTTGCGATCGGTCCGTTGTTCGACGCTTCTGTCTGAATCCAGAAGCAGTAACCCGGTGATCCCACGGACCAAGTCGTCCACGTAGCAGAAACTCCTGGTCTGAGATCCGTCACCGAACACACTCAATGGTTTCCCTTGGAGTGCCTGAACGATGAAGTTCGACACGACACGTCCGTCATTCGGCCTCATGCGCGGCCCGAAGGTATTGAAGATACGCACGATTCTGGTATCGACTCCATGATAGCGGTGATAGGCCATCGTGAGGGCTTCCGCAAAACGCTTGGCCTCGTCATAGACGCCACGGGGGCTGAGGGGGTTGACGTTGCCCCAATAGGATTCAGGCTGAGGGTTCACCAGCGGGTCTCCATAGACTTCCGACGTGCTGGCCAAGAGGAACCTCGCCCCCTTTGCCTTGGCGAGTCCAAGAACTTTGTGTGTGCCTAAGGCGCCGACCTTCAGCGTGGCAATAGGATATTCAAGATAATCTTGCGGGCTCGCAGGCGATGCGAAGTGCATGACCGCATCTAGCGAACCCTCCACATGCACATAGTCGCACACATTGTATTTGACGAATGAAAAGCGCTCCTGCCCGATCAGATGGGCGATGTTCTCAACCCGTCCTGTGAGGAGGTTGTCCATGCAAATCACGGAATGTCCGGACTGCACCAACACATCGGAGAGATGACTTCCAAGAAACCCGGCTCCGCCTGTAATCAAGATACGCATATGTTTCTTCTTTTACGCTCCTCTCGCCGCAATTGCCATGAAAATTCCAGGAATCGAGGTAACTACTCAGTATAGATAGGCTGAAGGGATACAGGCTGAAGGGATGCAGGGGTTTAGACTGAAGGCTGAAGCGCTCGGAATTTCAAACTCCGACCTTCGGCCTTAACCCCTTCAGCCTATTGTCCTCAGCCTTCAGCCTGAATCCCTTCAGCCTAAACACCTTCATATCTACACCTCTACACTTGCCCTGCCTCACATTTGCCTGAATGAATTTGAAGCTTGATATCTCAAGACATTGTTTTCACGTAATAATTCTAAACTTACTGGCTGCTCAATCGCACGTGTAGTTTGGGCATTCCTCTTGCTCACCTTTCCCACTGGCGAAAGAATGCTTGAACCGAGCTCTCCGACGGAAGCTACGGGGTATTCGGCTGAAGAGAGTAAATGATGGGCATAACTGTAGACAGACGTAAAGGTGAGCGTAGAATACAGGCTACTTGTTGTCGCTCATGTGGTATTGGGAAACAGATGGGAATATGAGGAGGCATGCATGCTGGAACAGAGAACAACGAGGCGACTTCAAGCCAGCTGGATCGTAAGACTTTTCGTAGTCCTCGCATTACTGGAAGCAGGCAGTTCGCACCTCTATGCTGCCATAACCGATAATGGCATTCACCCGCCGCCGACAACAGGCCCTTACGCCTACAATACCTTCTCTCCTGGCGCGGCAGGATTTCCCGCCCTAGGCGGTACCTACGTCGATCCGGTCTTCGGGACCACGATCCGGCGACTGACGGACATCGGTGCGAACAGGGGCGAAGACGACTCCTATGCCCATAACTGGTGCAATGCCAACGGCACCTATTGCTTTTATACGGGCCGGTCGAAGAGTCCCGTCAGCATTCTGAACAGTACGACGGGAGCGGTGGCCTACAGTGGACAGCCCATCGGAGTAGCCACGTATGAAATCTTCTGGCATCCCACCGATCCCGACAAGTATTTCTACTGGAGCGGAAGCTCGCTGAGGCGAAGAAACCTCTCAGCCCAGACCGACACGACGATGAAAACTTTTCCCGCTACGTTACAAACCAACGGCGGGTCGCTCAATACCGTGGACCGCACCGGGCGCTACTTCACCGTCCGGTACGGGGGAACCAACAAAGTTTGGGACAGTCAAACCGACACGATTTACGCCAATGCCGTCACTCCCCTCGATTCGGGCGGATGGGTGGCCATTACACCAGACGGCAACTACCTTGTGACCGCCGCTGGAGGGACTGGGACTCCACAGAAAGAACACCATTCCTACGCCATCAATCATGGAACCCGGACCATCTCCACCACCCCCACGCAATTCTGGGGCCTGTGCGGGGATCACGGCGTCCTGGTTTCAGCGTCCAATGGGAAAAACTACCTTGTCACTTTCAATTGTCATGCGAATGCCGGAGTGTGGCGTGTCGATATTACCTTGAACCAGGCAGGCCGCACAGAGGCGCAGCAGAACGCCGATAATCTGCTGTTGATCCCGACACGTTTCGGCAGCACGAATGATGGTCATTTGACCTCCGTGCAGGTGGGACCGAATGCCAATTGGATCTTTTACGACTCGGAGAATTTCTCGAATGATCCCTATAATGGAGGGGTGCTGGGATGGGTCGCCTACAATCAAGAGGTGATGGCGGCAAATGTCCTGACGGGAGAAATCCGGCGATTGGCGCATCACCGGTCGCGTGGGTTGACCTCCTCCGGCGTGGCCTACTACGCGCAGCCGCGTATTAGCTGCTCATGGGACGGGTCGGTGGTCATCTGGGCCAGTAACATGAATATAAGCTCCCCGACCGGCTATGCGGACATCTATGTGATTAACAATCCGCTCGGCGCCAGCGGTGGCGGTGACACGACACCACCCGCCGCACCAGTTAACCTTCACATCGAGTAAAGATCGGAGCCCCTGTTCACGAATACAACAGGGGCTCCGTAGTATCCCGACGTTATCGATCACATTCAACTGATTGACCAAAGCGACGATCTCCCCTCCCGATCCAATTACTCACCCACATACGCGCACCCAGTACCCCCGCCGATCGATCCATAAGCGGCTTTACCTATTGCGACGTCCCATTAGCTTACATTTCGATCGAAAACTGTCCAAGCGAGGGGGGCCATACCTCGTATGGGGAATTTGCAACTTCCTGCCGACATGGGATCTTACCACTGACTTTATTATGAATATCGACGGTGTCGTCCGACCCTTTGGTCAAAGGCTTTGGGCGGCCTGCCGATCCTGGGTCGGCGGGGTTTTTCTTGCTCGACGACTATAGGTATGCCTGCGCCGGCCTTACGTCCGAGAAACCTCATCAAGGTTGTGACATGTACCCTGAGACTACTCCAAATTCGCGCATCGATCCCGCTGTTCTGCTGATCCCGCAGGAACAAGAGCTGAGGGAATGTAGCCCGCGAGCGCACACACCAGCGGCAACATCAAGGGTTACAGGCAACACATTCAGGGGAGCAGTCGCAGTGAAGGGATTGTCATGCCTACTCATTCTTCCAGCGCTCGTGGCTTGCACAGGGGAAACCGGCGACTCATCACCCCCTGCCCTTTCGTTTGCTGCGGACTGCCAAGGGACAACCGCCAACCAATTCACCCAGCCCCCAGCCTTTGTCCCTTTGGCCCCTTCGTCATTTCTTCCTAACGATGGGTCGGTTCAAGCTCCTCTTCCTCTGCTGACAGGGGCCTACGGCTACAACTCGTTCATCCCCGGCTCGGTGGGGTTTCCTGCTGTCGGGGGGATCTATGTAGACCCAATTTTAAAAGGAACCATCCGCCGGCTGACCGATACGGTAGGTTTTCCCAATCAAGAAGACATCTATGGTCACCACTGGGCCAACGCCAATGGATCCCTTGCCTTCTCGCGGACCAGTACCTTCAACATCATAAGCACAACTACAGGGGCCGAGGTCTATACCAACCAGCCTCTTGGGTTGAACCACCCACTTCTTGGGACGGTGGCACCTGACATTGCCTGGGACGCGATTGACCCGAACAGGTATTACTTCTACCAGGGGGCCAACCTCACATGCCGGAATCTCGTAGAGCAGAGAAATGTTGTGAAGACCTTCCCCGCACCCCTCGAACCCAACGGAGGATCGCTCAATACACAAGACCGGTCGGGACGGTATTTCACAGTGCGCTACGGAGGCAGCAATAAAGTATGGGACAGTCAAACCGACCGCATCTATTCCGGCTCGGTAACACCTCTAAATCTCAATGGATGGGTCGCGATCACGCCGGATGGCAATTATTTGGTCACAGCGGCTGGGCTTAATAATGAGCACTACTCCTATGCCATCGACCATATGAATCACAGCATTGGCTCCACGCCCGTCAACTTCTGGACCCTCTGCGGGGATCATGGCACGTTAGTGTCTGCGGCAAATGGAAAAAACTACTTCATCACCTTCGACTGTAACAACTTTCCTGGTATCTATCGTGTCGACATTACATTGGATCAGAATTTGAATCAGCCTTTTAAGACTGAGGCTGATCAAATCGCCGTTAACCAATTACTCCTCCCGCTCACCTTTAATAGCGCTACTACCGCAAGTACCAACGATGGTCACCTCTCGGCAGTATCAAAAGAAGGCCCTAACCAGAATTGGGTGTTCTTCGATAGCGAAACCTTTTTAAAAACCTTTCCAGATGGTTACGACGACTTCAATTCGGACCCGGCTACCTCTAACTGGCAACCGTACGAACAAGAGATTATTGCGATGAATGTGGTTACCTTGGACGTGCGCCGGTATGCCCACCACAGATCACGAGGCCTGAGTTCAAGCTATTACGCCCAACCACGAATCTCCTGTTCCTGGGATGGCTCAATCATTTTGTGGACCAGTAACTACAACATCAGCTCCCCAACTGGTTATGCCGATATGTATGGCATGGCGTTCAGTAACTAGAAATGGTCGCCGTGAGATTCTGGAGATTGCGCGATTGATGTGGGAGCGAATGTAGGATGCATTACAAAGATACATTCCGAAACAGTCGAGCCTGGTACGTCAGGGTGAAGAGCGCATCATGAAGTTATCCGTTCGTCTACTGCAATGGAAAGACCTGACGCCTGGCAGGCTGGCGGCCTGGGCCGATCTCGAATCACGGGCGCTCGATCCGAATGCCTATCTATCGCCCCATTTTGTGGTGCCGGCTCAACGTTACCTCGCTGGCCACGCGAACCCGCTCATCATGTGGATCGAGCAGGATGGAACCGCCGGCCATGAGGTGCTGGGCGTGGGGATTTTCGATGCAGTGAGAGGAACGCGTCAGTTTCCACTCCCCCATCTGCGCGCATTCTGCTCGCCCCATTCTAAATTATCCGGGCTGCTCGTGGACTCCACTGTAGCCAGCGAGGTGATCGAAGCCTGGATTGCCTATTGCGCAGGCAAGGCATTTCATTGGCACGGCATCGAATTCGTGTACTGGCAAGCGGACGGCAAGATCGAGCAACTGGTGCACAGCATTGGGCCACAGTACGGCGTCACCTGGCATGAATACGAGCGCCTATCACGCGCGGTCCTGTATCCGTCGCAAGCAGGCGAGGCCTACATCGAATCGAAATTGAGCACGAACCGTCGAAAGGATGCGCGGCGTTGCATGCGGCGCTTGGGGGACATCGGCCCCGTAGCCTGGACCCCGCTGCAGGGAGCTGCGGTCGACGAGGCCTGTACAGATCGCTTCCTCGAACTCGAGCGGGCCGGTTGGAAGGGCGAGCAAGGCGACGCGCTTCTTTCGAATAGCCATGATGAGCAGTTTTTTCGAGAAATGGTGCGCGGGTTTGCCGGAGCAGGCAGGGCTCTCTTCGCTGAGCTGCGTGTCGGCGAGCGAGTTATTTGCTCTACCAGCAACTTCCTTTCCGGGCGGGCCGCCTTTGCCTTCAAGATCGGCTGGCATCGCGACTTCGCCAAAATGTCTCCGGGAACTCTGAATGAAGTCGAGATGATTCGCCAAGCTCCATCTTTGCTTGGGAAGCTCGACTTTTTTGACAGCGGGGCCGGTCAGGACTCCTACATCAACGAGTTATGGGTCGATCGCCGCCCGCTGAGCCACAGCATCCTCGTCACAACCGGCGCAGGCCGCATCATGCTCCGGGCTGTAGACCTCGGCAAACGGCTGAAGCGCCGGCTACTGACTGATAGAGCACCAGTTAGTGTGTAGCATCACTTAGAGCGGGATAAATATGTGTGGCATTCTCGGAGTACAGCTTCTGAATGGTGAACGAGTCGATCGGACTCTCCTGAATACTATGATCGGTCAGCTTCACCATCGAGGTCCTGATGCGACAGGGTTCTATATCGACGGCCCGGTGGGGTTCGCTCATGCGAGATTGAGCATCATCGATCTCAGCGGGGGCCACCAGCCGATGCACAATGAAGATCAAACCGTATGGATTACGTTTAACGGTGAAATCTTCAATTACATCGAACTGAGGAATGATTTGATCCAGAAAGGCCACCGCTTCCGAACTCAGTCAGATACCGAAGTAATCATCCACCTGTACGAAGAAAAAGGAGAGGACTGCGTTCAGTATCTCAACGGCCAATGGGCATTTGCCATATGGGACAAGAAACGGGACAAACTGTTCATGTCGCGAGATCGACTTGGCGTAAGGCCGCTCTTCTATTCATTAACGGCAGGTATGCTTCTCTTTGGCTCGGAAATCAAAGCTCTCTTGGCCTATCCAGGCCTTACACGTGAAATCGATCTCCAAGCTCTCGATCAGTTATTTACCTTTTGGGTTACGTTGCCACCGAGAACCATCTTCAAAGGCATCTCAGAATTGCCACCGGGACATTCATTGGTCTCAGAACGCGGGCAAGTGACGATCCGGTCCTACTGGAACATCGATTACAACTCGTCAAATGACTCAATGAGCGAGCAAGAGGCCGCCGCTACCCTGTTGGAACTTTTAACGGACGCAACGAAGATTCGACTTCGTTCCGATGTGCCAGTCGGAGCCTACTTGAGCGGCGGACTTGACTCGACGGTCATTACGGCTCTGATCAAGAAAGTCAGTGTCAGTCGGCTCAAAACGTTTTCCATTAGCTTTGAAGACAAAGAGTTCGATGAAAGCGGGTTCCAGCAAGAAGCCAGCAGTTTTCTGCAGACAGATCATCACACAGTCCGATGTTCCACTCAAGATATTGGACGTGTATTCCCGGATGTCATCTGGCACACCGAGAAACCGATTCTGCGAACGGCGCCTGCACCGTTGTTCCTTCTCTCCAAACTGGTACGTGAGCAGGGCTACAAAGTCGTATTGACGGGGGAAGGATCAGATGAAATGTTGGGAGGGTACGATATTTTTAAAGAGGCCAAGATAAGGAAGTTTTGGGGCGCTTTCCCCGAATCCAAGATACGGCCTCTGCTCTTAAAAAGACTGTATCCCTACCTTGAGAATATCCAAGCTCAATCTCCAGCCTATCTCAAAGCCTTCTTCCATGTGAGACGTGAGGATCAACTCAGTCCATTTTTCTCGCATTTGCCACGATGGGAATTAACCTCAAAACTGAAGATGTTCTTCTCGGAAGACGTGAAGTCCGAACTCAAGGGTTCCGATGTCTACAATGACCTACGAGAGCGACTCCCCTCCAACTATTCCAAGTGGGATGGGTTCTCGCAGGCCCAGTTCTTAGAGACAATGTACCTTCTCCCTGGATATATCCTGTCATCCCAGGGAGACAGGATGGCCATGGCTCACTCGGTGGAAGGAAGATTCCCCTTCCTGGACCATCGGGTGGTGGAGTTTGCTTCCAGTATTCCACCCGCCCTGAAAATGAAGGTTTTGAACGAAAAGTACATCCTCAAGCAGGCTGTGGGCGATCTGGTTCCTGTATCAATCAAGAAAAGGCCAAAACAGCCCTATAGGGCCCCCGAGATCAAGAGTTTCATCGGGGAAGACACGAATGTCGTACGGCATGAATATGTCGAGGAGCTACTCTCGACGGATCGGATTCAGAAGGACGGCATCTTCAATCCCGGCACCGTCCAGAAACTGATAGAGAAGTCACGGAAAGGACGGGCCATCGGCATCAAGGACAATATGGCTTTCGTCGGTATTCTTTCTACTCAGCTGATAGTGGATCAATTTGTCAACAGGCCCATAGGAGGGAGACAAAATGGAACGGCAGTATGAAAGAGAACTCCGGCAGTATGTCATAGACAACTTTCTCTTTGGACAAGGGGGCAGTGAACTGAAGAATGACGATTCCTTCATGGAGCGAGGCATTATCGATTCCACGGGCGTGCTTGAGCTTGTTGCCTTTCTGGAAGAGAAGTTTCAGGTGAAAGTAGAAGATGAGGACCTAATTCCTGCAAATCTTGATTCCATAAACAACTTGCTCCTGTATCTCAAAAAAAAGCAGCCGCTAAAGAAATCGAACGCGTTCATCCGGATTGAAGGTCTCGCTGAGTCAGCATAGCTGTTCAATGAGTCAGAGAGGGTCTTGAAGGTGGAACGTTCGCTTCCGGGACAAGGCAGTGACAGGAGAGTGAGATGAGATTAGAGGATGTCGTTTCTCAATCAATGGCGCGCTGGCCTGGCCGGATTGCTGTTGTCCATAAAGACCGCAGCTGGACCTATGCGGAATTAGAAGCGCATGCGGCCTCTCTCAAGAAAAAGATCGGCGAGACTGAATTCTCAGAGGGGGACCGGATCCTTCTGTGGATGGAGAATTCTGCTGAGTATATCGCCGCATATCTTGCGATTCTTGGGCTAGGAGGTGTCGTCGTTTCTCTCCACCCCCAGGTTCCAGTGTCGGAAGTCTCACGAACCATACGCCATGTCGGCGCAACGGGCCTGATTGTCTCTTCTTCCATTAAACAATGGACTGCCGGAGATTTCGATTCAACCGATTTACGATTCATCTTAAAAGAAGATGAATTGATCCGGCGTACGCATAGTGGCCCCGTGATGAGGGGTCCTGCCGACTTGGCTCAAGTTATCTATACCTCCGGATCGACAGGTCAGCCGAAGGGGGTCATGCTTTCGCACCGGAACCTGATCGCCAATACCCGCTCTATTCTCTCGTACCTTTGCCTGAATGAGAATGATTCCATCATGGCCATCCTTCCGTTTGTCTATGCCTACGGAAATTCTGTCATGCTGACACATTTAATGACCGGAGGAAAAATCGTCATCGAGAATAGTTTTGTCTATCCGAATCTTATCTTGGATAGGATGCTCAAGGAAGGGGTGACCGGCCTTTCCGGAGTCGCGTCGACCTACGCCCTTTTGCTCAATCAGTCGAATCTCAAGTCCTATTCATTCCCGATGCTGCGGTATTTAACTCACGCAGGCGGCCCCATGCCTTCTGAACTTCTACGCCGGCTGCGGTCGTCTTTCTCAGACAAGCGTATGTATGTGATGTACGGTCAAACCGAAGCTGCAGCCCGGTTAACCTATCTGCCGCCTGAGGTCCTAGATTTAAAAAGCGGGTCGGTGGGGCGAGCGATCCCGGGCGTGTCCATTAAGGTTGTAACAGAGGAGGGAGGGATCGCGCGCGCTGGCGAAGTAGGGGAGGTGTACGCTACGGGGGAGAATATCATGCAGGGATATTGGCAAGACCCCCAAAGCACGGCCAAATTCCTCGAGGGTGGGTGGCTTCGAACGGGAGACATGGGACGTTTAGATGAGGAGGGATATCTTACCCTTATCGGACGCAACAGCGAGATGATCAAGTCGGGCGCGTATCGGATCAGCCCGACCGAGATTGAAGAGGTACTCTTACAGCATCCTGGAGTCCAGGAGGCAGGAGTCGTCGGCCTGGAGAACCCGATTCTGGGGGAGGTAATCTGCGCCGTGGTGACGCCTAATCAGGGACAACTCCCCACCGACCAAGAATTACTGGCCCATTGTGCCCAACGTCTCGCCCCTTATAAAAGACCTAAGTCGATCTGTCTGGTTGCAGCGCTTCCCAAGTCTCCCTCCGGTAAGGTTTTGAGGCAGGAACTTCGTGAAATCAGCCGGGCTTCGTTCAGGACGGCGGTTCGAACAACAAGGTAGGAAATGGGACTGGACCTGTGAGATGCAGTGTAACGCTCGATAACTAGATACTCAGATCCCTGCGGGAAGAGTAAATGAAAGGACATATGACATTCTCAGCCAACCAACTGACGCTCGATTCTTGCCGGGAAGCTGAACGGGTCAGTGGCGCGATCCGGGAACAGGTATTCAAACAACTCCGACGCAAAGGCGTCGTGGTGGGGTTATCCGGGGGGATCGACAGTAGTGTTGTGGCAGCCCTCTCCGTTCAGGCCTTGGGAGCAGACCGTGTCTTTGGCCTGTTCATGCCGGAAGCCGATTCCTCTGACGATAGCCTTCGGTTGGGGCAGCTGCTCGCAGACTCTCTGGGGATCAAAGCCATCACAGAGAACATCAGCCCCATTTTACAGGGAGCCGGTTGTTACCGCCGCCGCGACGAAGCGATCAAAGAGGTGATCCCTCAGTACAATGAGTCGTTCAAGTCCAAGATTATTCTCCCCAGCATCCTGGACGGAACCGGCTACAGAATATTTTCAGTCGTTGTAGAGGCGCCTGACGGCACTCAAACGAAGGCCAGACTTTCAGCTGCATCATACCTTGGAGTGGTCGCTGCGACCAACTTCAAACAGCGAGTCCGCAAGATGATGGAATATTACCATGCAGACCGGTTGAATTATGCTGCTGCAGGCACCCCTAATCGTCTTGAATATGACCAGGGGTTTTTCGTGAAGAATGGTGATGGAGCGGCCGATTTTAAGCCGATCGCACACCTGTATAAGACTCAGGTCTATCAACTTGCCGCCTATTTAAACGTTCCACTGGAGATTCAGCAACGTCCTCCCACAACAGACACGTATTCACTACAGCAGTCCCAGGAAGAGTTCTACTTTTCCCTTCCCTACGACAAAATGGATCTTTGTTTGTTCGGGAAGAATCACGGCGTTCCTTCTGTTGAAATAGCCCGGGTAACCGGTCTCACGCCAGAGCAAGTAGACCTTGTCTCCAGGGACATTGATGCTAAACGCCGTGCCAGCGAATATCTTCACCACCCGCCATTGTTGGTCGAGCAGGTGAAGCAGTAGCTCAAGTAACGGGCGGCTCAGACGCAAGGAATTTTATGGCGATGATATTTAGTGAGTTCGGAAATAAGGTTTCCCGAAACCTGCGAAATCCACCGTTCGTTATTCTCCAGACCATACTGGGCAAGCTTCCATTTGGATTGATTAACCTGAGCCAGTTTTATTTGGTGCAATTTCGTAATACGCCTCAACAACGAAGTCTTCCTTCTCGAGGCCGTGGATACGTCCGCGCGGCGAGACCTGAGGATGCCTATGAGATGGGTCAGTTCGAGAATAAGCATGAAATATTTCTAAGACGGTTTGCCGCCAAGGAACATTGCGCTGTTGCTATCGTTGACGAAAAGATTGTGGCGTACGAATGGTTCAGTGACAAACCATTTCATATTGAAGAAAGGCATTTGTATAAAATCGATATTCCTCCGAATGCGTTCTATGCTTACGATGCGCATATCCTTCCTGAATACAGAATGAGCGGTATATGGCTAAAACTTAAGCTGTACTCATTTGATCTGATGGGGAAATTCGGCAGAGATACCGTCATTTCTTTTATTAATCAAGAAAACCGCCTTTCCATGAATACTCACCTTCGATTTGGCTTTGTGCCTTTTCGAAGGGTCTACGGCGCACGAGTCTTCAGGAAAGCCATTTTCAAAGAAATAGCCATTCAGGGAACTGGTAACGTCGCACGCTCCCCTGCCCCTCTCAATCCACGGAAATCCACGGGATCCCCGACCACGTCTTAATCCGTAGAACGTAGATGACCACTTCAATTGGCACTCATGAAAGCTTAGAATGCCCCTCACCGAGGAAGGGGTTGGTGATCACTGATGAAATCTTATATCGCAGCATGTTGTGTAGTGGGCGGTCTCTTTTTCTCTGCGCATCCAGCCGCTTTGGCTGAAGAGGCGCGGCCTTCAGTTACGTTGCTCCCCATTGTGTCCCGTGGCAGCCTCTTAATGTTATCCTTTCCACCCAGTCTCAAGTCCCCAGTATTTCTCACCCATGCCAGGGACCAGTCGGGACGGTTATTCATCGTCGAGCAACCAGGGACGATCAGAATATTGGAGAAAGGGAAACTACTGGATGCGCCGTTTCTCGATATCAAGGAGCGCGTCCTGCTTGGAGGCGAACAAGGACTCTTGGGCCTGGCATTCCATCCGGAGTACCGCCTTAATGGACGCTTTTTTGTCAATTACACAAGAAAGGATGACGGCGCTACGGTGATCGCTGAGTATCACCGAAGCGAACAGGTGGACCTTGCAGGACGTGAGGAGCGGGTCCTGGCTTTGATCCCCCAGCCTTATCCCAATCACAATGGCGGCATGATCGCGTTCGGCCCCGACGGGTATCTCTATATCGGCATGGGGGATGGCGGATCCGGAGGCGATCCGCAGAATCGCGCCCAAAACAAGAATGAACTATTGGGAAAACTGCTTCGGATCGACATGAATAATCTGATTCCCTATGGCATTCCTACAGACAATCCTTTTGTACGGGGCCAAGAACGCCCTGAAGTCTTCGCCCTGGGCTTGAGAAATCCCTGGCGTTTTTCGTTCGATCGAGACACCGGGGATCTTTGGCTGGCCGATGTCGGACAGAACAAATGGGAAGAAGTCAATGTCGTGAGGAAGGGCGGAAATTACGGCTGGCGGGTCATGGAAGGGTTTCACTGTTTTAACCTTCCGGAGCCTTGCGGGAAGGAAAATTTTACTTCTCCGCTGCTTGAGTATGACCATCAGGGTGGCCGTTGTTCCATCACGGGAGGGTATGTGTACCGTGGAAGATCTGTTTCGGAACTCGCTGGACTGTACATCTACGGAGACTATTGTAGCGGCGAAATTTTCGCGGTTCACACAGCCAAAGGTGGACGGATAGTCGGCGAACCTTGGCTCCTCGTCAAGTCCAAGGCGCGTATTTCCTCTTTCGGGGAGGACGATGCGGGCGAGATCTATGTGCTCGATCACAAGGGGGCAGTCTATCAGCTTGGACCGGGATCCAAGTAGTATGTTGATCGTCAAAAGGCAAGTCTCGCCGCATTCAGACAGTCTCGTGCAGCCAAATGGTAACTACGGCAGGGCCACATGTAATAACGCTCTGCCCATCCCGATCTAGGCCTTCCTTACAGAGAAGACACGAACTTTGAGAATCAATGTGGGTCTGAGCGGAGATACGTTGTCCTGGATCGCGGATTGTAATCTGCCGGAATTACAAGATGCGGTCATGGTCCAGCGATTCACTGTGCCTTTCTCATATAATGTGCACTTTACGAATAAGGCTCTGGCGCTGTGCAATCGAGTACTGGTAAATGCCATTTGCCTCAACAAGACAAGTGCGTTGCGTAGGGTATTTGCCATCGTGGACGATGGACTGTGGAGAGCTCGTCCAGGCTTACCCAGGGAGCTGAGAAATTATTTTACCGCGCATCGGGATTCCATGAAACTCGTTGCTCCGCCTCTTCGTGTTCCCGGGGGGGAGAGGATAAAGAATGACCCGCACTGGCCTTTACAGATACACAAAAAGCTTCACCACTTTCATATCGATCGCCACTCGGTTGTCTTAACCATCGGGGGCGGGGCCGTTCTTGATATGGCTGGATTCGCCGCTGCTACAACACATCGAGGTGTACGGAATGTTCGAGTGCCGACAACTCTTCTGTCCCAGGCTGATGGAGGGCTGGGGGTAAAAACGGGGATCAATAGGTTTAAGGTTAAAAATTTTCTCGGTGCGTTTGCCGTCCCGGTTGCAGTGATCAACGATTATGATTTCCTCCGCACGCTTCCGCCCAGACATCTCATCTCCGGGATGGCCGAAGCCGTTAAGGTGGCGCTGATACGCGATCAGGAGTTTTTCGACTGGCTTCTTGATCATTCAATCCCGCTTCGGTCTCATCAACCATCCATAGTGGCAAATCTTATTAAGCGGTCCGCGGCCCTGCACCTTAACCATATTGCCTGTGCCGGCGACCCATTCGAGTCCGGCAGTGCCAGGCCGCTCGACTTCGGCCACTGGGCTGCGCACAGACTCGAATCGATGACCTCGTACCGGCTGCACCATGGAGAAGCGGTCGCTATCGGCATCGCCATCGATTCGCGATACTCGACGGAGATCGGGTTGTTGAGCAATCAGGCCCTCGATCGAATTCTTCGCCTGCTCGATGGGTTGGGACTACCGTCGTGGCATCGCGCACTTGATCTGAAGGGGCCGGACGGGCGACTGAAGATTCTCCGTGGCCTGGACGAGTTCACAGAACATATCGGCGGCAATCTGACCATCACCCTGCTGAAACAGATCGGCGAAGGCACTGATGTCGATCGGATCGATCACGCCGTGCTCCGGCGAGTGATTTCCTGGCTCAAGAAGAGGCATTTGAGCCGATGCGCCTCGAAATAGCGGGCCGCCCCCACCTGACCTACTGCACGAACATCCATCCGGGGGAAACCTGGATCGAGATCCGCCGTAATCTCGAACAGTACGTCCTACGAGTCCGTGACAAAGTCGCTCACCATTGCGCTTTTGGAATCGGCTTGCGACTCTCGGGCCAGGCGGCCCATGAGCTCTCCCAACCGAATACATTGAGCGATTTTCGCACGTTCCTCAAAGACCAGAATCTCTATGTATTCACGATCAATGGATTTCCTCACGGCACTTTTCACGGGGCACGGATTAAAGAGCAGGTGTACTTGCCGGACTGGCTCGACGCGGAAAGGCTTCATTATACGAACCAACTGGCGCGTATCCTTACGACCTTACTAACCGACCATCCCGATATCGATGGCAGCATCAGTACAGTTCCAGGAGCGTTCAAGTCGCGTGTCCGATCACCGAGCGATGTCTCCGTCATAGCCGGCAGGCTTCTGCAGCATGCCGCGAATCTTCACAAACTGAAGGAAGAAACAGGCCGGCGCATTGTCTGTGCGCTGGAGCCGGAACCTTGCTGTCTGCTCGAAACGATATCCGAAACAATCGCCTTCTTTAAGAATCATCTCTTCTCGCCGTCGGCGGTAGCAACTCTGTCCAAACTGACTTGCCTCACGACCAGCCAGGCTGAAGAAGCCCTTCATCGGCACCTCGGCGTATGCCTGGACGCCTGCCATGCCGCGGTGGAGTTTGAGGATCCGGACGAGGCCCTCTCAGGACTCCGAGCCGCCGGCATTGATATCGCAAAGATCCAGCTCAGCGCAGGCCTCCGCCTCCCGCACGTCGATCGCGATGCACTCGCCGCACTCCGTCCATTCGCCGAATCGACCTACTTGCACCAGGTCGTGGAGCGCCGGGGCAAGCAGTTAATCCGTTATGAAGATCTGCCACCGGCGCTCGACAATGCCGGCCATGAACCAGCGACTGGTTCCGATGAAAAAGAATGGCGCATTCACTTTCATGTCCCACTGTTCCTCGATAGGCTCGGCCCATTTGAGAATACACAGCCCTTCCTCTCTCGCCTGCTCCGGCTTCAAGTCGAACAGACTCCGACGGCCCACCTGGAAATCGAAACCTATACCTGGGACGTCCTTCCTGAAGAGTATCGCGGAATGCCAGTGGTCGATGCCATCACCCGTGAGATGCAATGGGTGATAGAATCGCTCACACAATGAACCTGGCAGTCGCCCTTCGACTTGGTCGCGTCTCGAATCTCCCTACCATATGGACGAATATCCTGGCCGGCATAGTGCTGGCCGGCTCCACACCAGCGCCAGCCCCGCTGGGACTTCTCCTCCTTGCCATCTCTCTTTTTTACATGGCCGGCATGTATTTGAACGACGCGTTCGATCGGCACTTCGACGCCGCTGCCTACCCGCAACGGCCTATCCCCTCCGGCGCCGTCGCAGCCGGAACCATCTTTACGATAGGGTTTCTGGGACTCGGGGCCGGTGAACTGCTGTTGATCGTCGTGGGATATGGAATAGAGGGAGGTCTAGGATGGCCGCCGGTGATCGCAGGGCTCTGCCTGGCGACGACCATCGTCTATTACAACGCCCACCACAAGGGTAATCCCATCGGCCCGCTCCTGATGGGCCTCTGTCGGGCGCAGGTCTACCTGACCGCAGCTCTGGCCGTCGCCCCGGAGTTGTCTCAACAGCTGTGGTGGGGAACAGGCCTGCTGGCGGCCTATGTCATCGGGTTGAGTTACCTAGCGCGGCAGGAAACGCTGGCCCGTCTGACGAACCTCTGGCCGCTGGCATTCCTGGCAACACCGTTTGTCTATGGCCTCCCTGAAGCGCTACACAGCATGGGACCAGCGGTGATCTATATGAGCTTTGTTGCATGGGTCATCTACGCCCTGTGGCGGCTGATGAAGGGAACTCAGATGGCTATTCGGGACGGAATTTCGACGCTCATTGCCGGGATCGCTCTTCTCGACGCGTTACTGATCGCATTGGCCGGTGATCCCCAGCTCGCAGCCATGGTCGCTGGTGGGGCATTTCTCACTCGCCTGGCTCACCGGTTCGTTCCTGGAACCTGATTTCCGAACACATGGCGCAGCATCAGCGTCTTCACGTCCGTCGCGGCCACCGAGCCTGGCGGCAGCCAATCCGCGTTCGAGGTGATAAACAACGGGCCCTGTTCCGCCTTGTCCGTCATGCGCCCATGCGACCCTTTTGGTTGCGTGGCATCCAGTCCGATCACATCCATGAGCATACGAAACCCCAGCTTCTTCTGCAGCAGACGCCCGGCAATGTGAAGTTTTGGCAGGCGTAACATCGGATCAATAAACAGCTCGACCGGGTCGTAGCCGGGTTTCCGATGGATATCCACGGTGCGCGCAAAATCCGGCGCTCGGTTGTCATCACGCCAGTAGTAGTAGGTAAACCACCTGTCTGCCTGCGAGAGCACGACCAGTTCGCCTGAACGTGGATGGTCCAGGCTATGCCGCCGTTTGTCATCTGCGTCGAGCACCAATTCGATACCCGGCACACCTTCGAGCAGACGTTTGACTTCGGGAATCCTGCCGGGCGACTTTACATACACATGGGCAATCTGGTGGTCAGCCACAGCAAACGCTTCGGATGCCCCCGCGTTCAACAACTCCAGACCAAGTTCTTCGCGCACCGTCAGGTAGCCGGCTTCGCGCAACACGCGATTGATGTGCACCGGACCGCTCACATCGGTGACCCCATACTCGGAAAGCACGATGACATGCGTGCCATCCTTTTGCACATGCTCAATGAGTTCGCCGCAGACGGCATCGATCCGGCGTACATCATCCCTGATCGCAGGATGGTTGGGGCCGAGGCGCTGCAGGTTGTAATCGAGGTGCGGCAGATAGACCAGGGTGAGAGTGGGCTTGTGCCGGTCATAGACATACCGCGCAGAGTCCTTGATCCACTGACTCGATACGATGTCGGCTCCCGGCCCCCAGAAGCGAAACAGGGGAAATTCGCCGAGCCGCTGATTCAGTTCCTCACGGAGACCGGACGGCTGCGTGTAGATATCAGGCAGCTTCCTCCCGTCGGCCAGATACATCGGTCTTGGCGTAACCGTATAATCTGCAGAGGAATGCATGTTGAACCACCAGAAGAGTTTCGCACAGGTGAACTGAGGATCCAGTTTTTTCGCACTGTCCCAGATCTTCTCGCCCTCGACGAGCAGGTTGGATTGTCTCCAGAAAAACACCTCTGCCAGTTCGCGGAAATACCACCCGTTGGCCACGATACCGTGCTCACACGGCAAAAGGCCGGTTGTGAACGTGGCCTGAACAGAACAGGTGACGGCGGGCATGACTGTCGTCAGCGGTCGCACGCCGCCTTGCCGGGCCAGAGCCGTCAGGTGCGGCGCATCCCGGCCAAGCAAGTCGAGTGTGAGGCCGGCGACGTTAAGAACGAGAACGCGGTTCATAAGAATCGCATGAGGTGTCCACGACGGGGGACTGGCCGCGAAGGACCGAATTGCCTTCCCAAAGTTGACGCTGATCGACGAACGGCCTGGCCTCCGAGACATTAAGATCGAGGCGGCCGGATTGACGGAAGAAGTTCACGGGATTGTCCCATGTGATTTGTGTGATCGTGCTGTGAGGTATGCCCGCTTCGACCATCGCCTGCACCGTCTGGGGAACTTTTAAGGGATCGCTCACACCCCAGTCCGCCGCGCTGTTGATGACCATCCGTTCCCCACCGTACTGTTTCACGAGCTGGACCATCCGTTGCTCGTCCATCTTGGTTTTGGGATAGATCGAGTGGCCGGCCCAGCAGCCACTGGGGAGAACCAGCGGAAGCGTCTCTTCAGTATTATGATCGATCAGGACCAGCTCAGGCCTGATACCTGATTCGCGCACGAGAGCCAGCGTCCGTTCCGTGCCGCGTTTCTTATCCCGGTGCGGTGTATGAATCAACACCGGCAAATGAAACTCCTTCGCGAGTTCAATCTGGGCTGAGAAATACTTTGCTTCGGCCTCGGTCTGGTCATCAAAACCGATTTCGCCGACCGCTACGACGCCGTCTTTCTCCAGATAACGCGGTAACAGATCAATCACGCCCTGAGCTACTCTTGGGTTGTTCGCTTCCTTCGGGTTCAACGCCAGGGTGCAAAAATGGCAGATTCCGAATTGGCTCGCCCGAAACCGCTCCCATCCCAGCAAGGACAGGAAATAATCTTCAAATGTGCCGACATGCGTGCGCGGCTGGCCCACCCAGAATGCAGGCTCCACAATCGCCGCAATACCGGCCGCCGCCATTGCGGCATAGTCATCGGTAGTGCGGGAGGTCATGTGAATGTGCGGATCGAAAAGCCTCATCTCGTGACATCCTTGTCTATGGATTCATGATCAATGCAATGTCCTCACGCACCGGACGGCCGGCGGCGGTCAGCTCCTTGATATGGTCATTGGCCATACCCCTGAGCCTCGGTGTGATTCGATCGGGCAGGCCCACAATACGCCGGAGAGATATACCGGTAAAGACAGCTTTCAACACCATTTGGTTGAAGTTCGGCTCCGGGAAATAGCAACCAGGATAGAGGTTCTCGCAAGCGATCGCTTCAAAGACCGTCTGCACGTTCGCCCGGCAGGCCTCCACCGCTGTGGCGAGAAAACGGCCCTGGTCCGGCAGGATCGAAAGGGCACGCAGGAGTGCTTCCTGCTCCCTACTATCACCATGCATGAAAAGGTTGTCGACAAACTCGACATGCTCTTCCACTGGTAGCCGTTCCAGCGCAAACAATAGGAGCACAGCTCGCCCGAATTCATGAAGGGGACGCTCCTGAAAAGCCAGGAACCTGGCAGCATTCTCACTGTCAATTTCCCGTTGCGCGAACTCCAACCTGTCGCTTCCGAGTGTACGCGCTGACTTACTATAGGCCTTGGATAGCTCGCTCATTGACGCTGGAGCGGACTCTGTGCCCAACACCGAATCCCACCATGTCCTGGCATGCGGGGCACACCGCCGTCGGACTAGGTCGAGATAGGAGCTTTCCGGTTGGCTCATAGGCAGGACTTATTCAGGGAATGTTGCCGCATCGAAGGTCATATCTTATCCTCTTTAAGGTTGGAAACTGTCAAGATGTTCAATTGAGGCTGCGGAACCGGCGATTGGGGGTGCGAAATTCTGGTGTGACCAATGGAGCCGGTCGCCTGAACCTCCTGTTGAATGTCCCACCCAATTGGGGATTAAAGGTGCAGGACCACGTGTCGACGAAACGAATATCGCCCATTTCCGCTTGAAATGAAATGATATCCCCTTCCGCATAGTCGTGATAGGGGCACCGCACCATCCGGTTGCCCCAACTGGTATGCGTGTGATCGGGGGCAGTATCAAAGTGGGATTCACCATCAAAGACCACCCGGAAAAACAGATAGAGTCCCTCCATTCTACCCGCATGGGTAACCAGCCGGGAGGCAGAGAACTGAGTTGCGATCGAATCTGTTCCACTCATCTTGTTCAAGTCGACTGAAAGGATAGGTTCAGGCTCTGACAAGAAGTAATCAAAAGCAGACTTGTCGATATAACGGCTCGCATAATTTGCCCGTTTATATTTTTCTACGTCCGGGTGGTTGCGCAGAAATCCATAATCGATCCCATGCACCGGCGTCTCCCAAATGAAGGGAACACGGTAATCATTCTTCAAGGCCACCGGTTCCAGGAACAACTCGAAGCGCCCCGGGAAGATTGCGCCGTTGTCCTTCAACGCACGCTGTTTGAGGTCCAGCAGGTTGACGATCATGTTCTCATCGAACAGATCGTCGCCAATTTGTTCATGGAGTATGTAGTCAGCCTTTTCCGGACAGACGAAATCCCGGCTGTTCATTTTCAGAAACTGGATATTATTGATGCCGTTATGCTTGGCGATCTGCTCCGCGACATGGATAAATTCCGAGTGGTCGATGGCATAGACTTTCGCTCCCTGGCGAGCGGCAAGGATGGCCAATATTCCCGTGCCTGTCCCAAGATCGATGACGACATCGCCCGGCTTTATGTGCCGGCTGATTGCCGCCGCATAGGTATCGACGCGGACAGAGTCTGCCAGCATCTTCTCATGCTCGAATAAGTTGCTGAACTCCCCGACATTATCAAAATCATAGAACAGGCTGGAGAGACTTTTGCTCGACATAGCCTTTGCCTTAACAGACCTTGCCGTGCGTAATCCCCAACGTAAGGCATTCTGAATCAACATGGTTCCTCCTGTGGCGAGAAAGTGCTGTCTATTCAAACTGTTCGGCGTCTACCTATGAAGCGCTCACTGCCCCGGTGCTGGTCACGACGGTAAACCCTTCAATACCCCTGGCTTGATATCGATGAATGACGTCATTGATCGACCCAATTGGCATATCCATTGCGCCGGAAATTCCGATGACCCCCTTCAAGCCTTTGTCGGAATGGACAATTGTGGGGTTGATCTCAAAAAAGTGCGCGATCTTTTCGGAAGGGGCAGCATGAAAGAAATAGACCGACGTGCAAGACTCCTTATCGGGAAGCACGGTCGCCCCCCATTCTCTCTTATTTTTATAAACACCGTCATTGAGAAATGGTGAGCTCATCATGCTGTCGACTGCGCGGAGGTTGTGCTCATTGGCGTATTTGATTTGGAAATAATACAAGGCGAGCTGGGCGCCGCCCTCAATGTGCGTTTCGTCCCCATCCAGTACACCGGTTCGGCGAAAGACCAGGGTTCCATCCTCCACGTGGGACAGCGCCCCCGCAACCACCTCACTGTCCTTGGTAATAAACAACAGCCGCCCCTTCAGGAAGAACTCCTTCATGTCGTCATAGGAGTCGATGACCGACAACTCTCCGAACCGCTTCTTGATATGAGGCACGAACATGCGGTGGTAGAAAAAGTCGAACTCTTTCAAGTCCTCGGACACCCGAGACCCGAGGCCGTATCTTTCTGAAAATCGATTGGTCTTCTTACGTTTTGTCGCGGAAAATCCGCTTTTAATATCTTCCCATGAGCCTGACGTATCGATCACCTGCCGGACGGTTTCCGTGCATTTGTAATCGTACAATCCTTGAAAAGTCGATTCATAGGCTGTCGGAAGCACGGCTACACAAAGATCAATGTTATCCGTCTTCGCAAGAATCAGTTTTTTCAACGCGGGAATCCAGATACGCCGCCGTTGAAGAACAACCGGAGGTGTTTCATACATGCGCGCCATGAGGTTGCCGGCAAAGCTGGAGTTGTCGACAAAGAGACATCTGAAGGAATGCTCAGTCCCCTTCAACCTCCCCTCCACCAGGGTGGCATGTGAAAAGAACTTCGAGAAAACAGGATACAGTTGTCGCTTAATGAAGCCAGCCAAAGTAACTCCTTATTTCACACCGAATGGACTCTGCCTCGGAGAGAGGCCGATCACTTCAATATGCGTCTGCCCAGGCTCTTTGCGGAGTCGGGAACCAATTCATACACACGCAGCTTTTGAAGCATGGGGATGAGAAAGTTTTTCATGCGTATCTTTTCCGGAGGGTTTATCGGTACGCTTAACACCTCCGGCCAAACCTGCTGCATCAGCTCCGTGAGAATCTTATACTCCGGCGGTCGTCTGTAATCCTCATCTGCGGAGAGCATCGTGACGAGAAGACTTCTGCAATTGAACGGAGAAAAGGACTCGTGTGCAATGTCGTACTGCGCCCGAATCAACGCCTGTTTTCTTCCCGCTATCTGCTCCCAGCAGAACAGATCCAGCAAATGAACATTGTGCGGTTCAGCGGTCGACAACCACTTCTCGAAGGCTCTAATGAGAAAAGGGTGGGTTCCAATTCCGCACAGCTGTGCCAAGTCACGGGCGGAGACGTCGGTCCCATTGGGTTTCGCAAGCCGATAGTAGCACTTGAAAATTTCGGCAACATCGCCTGTGATGCAGACCCGGTTTTGCGGATAGCAATCATGCATGGCTTGTGCGTCGGCGCAATAGGCCGTAGTTGCGGCGTCGATGCTTGATTGATAGACATCCTTGTATGCGGCATTCACATGTTCGGGATATTGTATGAGGGAATGCTTCAGCCCGAGCTTCTTGAGCAATGCAGCAGGAATCGTCACGTCTCTTGTGTTCTCGGTGTGCGGATAGGTCAAGGTAAAACAATACAAATCACGAACCATATCTCGGCTGAGGGCCAGCATCACCCGGCTATCCCATCCGGCGGTAAGTGACAAGGCCAAGTCGAACCTCCTCCTGGCGCTCAGCATCAATCCGTGCAACAGCCGGGAACTCTCCACCACCGCTTCTTGGCGGGACAGGCCTTTCACATCCGCGTCAGGCCAAAATCGTTGCGATTGCCCGGTGCACAGACTCACATAATGGTTGGGGAGCAACGCCTTGATGTCTGCATACATTGTCGCGTCGCCCGGCAGCCAATACACTTCATAATCGTAGGGCTCACGCGAGTTGACATACCCCAACGCTTCCTTGTCCATGGCCAGATTCAACGTCTTTGCGATCAGGCCTGGCTGAGAGGCGCAATACGTCTGCTTCGATGGGGAGGACTGCGAGTAGTACAGGCTTCGTAAGCCCGCGGCATCCTGAAATAGGATAATGTCCTGGCCATCGTTTACAATGAGGATCCATCGGCCACCGAACTCGCCGGTGTACTTCCAGAAATCATCGCACCTGTCGAATTTACGTATCAGGGCCTCTACGACATCGGCATTACTGGCTTCAGGATTATTCGGATCTAGAATAAATCCCAGCAAGGTTATCGACTTGTTTTTGTTCGTCGCCTGGTAGAACTCCAGCTCGGGGTGAACGGTGAGACAATGTTCAGTCCCGACCTGTATTCTGGTCCAAGCGGGAAACCCTGTGATAAATTCAGGCCCCAAGAAAAACTGCCGCCGGAACTGCAGCTTTTCCAAAGATTGAGGGCTGAAATCGCCTTGCGTGCCCATAGAAGTTTCTACCCCTTCGCACCACTCATACCCGAAGACACCCCCAGACTATGCCGGGGCTTGCGTTAATCTTGCTCGCTTGTAGGTGATCCATCCATCTCCTGTATGGCAAATCAATCCCAACGTGTTCATCACAAACCGGCGTTCAATCTGTACATGTTCAAATTCTCGTCTGGCTCGCGAAAAATCATTCTTCGACAAGTACGCCAATGTCGCGTGAAAGTGATATCGGTCACCTTCCAGAGCATTGGGCGTGATGCCATGCTGCATTGAAAGGTCGTGAACGATTCGCCGCCTCAGACTATCGAGTTCCGGAGTATGGACGACGTCCATGTAGACGATCCCCGCCTCATCGAAAAACCCGAAGTTCTTCACGCAGATCTCAAAGGGCTCGATTTCGTTTACGAGCTCGTCGAAATACCGCTCAAATGGTTCGAGATCTGTCACATGAAACCCCAGTTTGAGCGTGATGTGGGGGGGCGCCTTGAGCCCATCGTGCGCGCCATACTGTTTCATGAGATCTATTTCCAACTTGCTCATGTAGTTATGAACTTCGTCGTTCACGAGGATCACGTAGGCGAGTTCGAACGTGCGGCCCTGCCTTGACCTCTGGACACCTCCGCCTTCCCCGCCTCTCAGAATATAGCGATACATTCTGCTGAGCAGTGATCCAGAGCGCGAGGTTGCATCCTGATCCAGGCTTTGTACATGACAGCCCATTTGGTCTCCCGCCACAGTATGGGGCTTCGCGGACATGAACTACACGGCGCCAAGGGACTTTCGTATTTTCTCTCTGACTATCTGCGGAATAACTCGCCTATAGATGCACGCAACGCCTGGCTCGATGTATCTGACTGCCGCATACAACTTTGGACGGAATCCGGTCCGGAGTACTTCCAACTCAACTGACTCATGACTTGTTTTTGTCCAATGATCTTTGTACGTGCTGCCACCACCCATATAATCGAACTCGTCCACGTCATCGGCCTGCACACAATCTTGTAGCGCAAGCGCAAGCATCACACTCCCGAGGTGATGCTTTTCATATCCGCTTTTGAACCCTCCTTGAAAATAATGCGCCACACCGCGGTCTACAAACGCCTGCAGCGCCGCAACACACTGCCCGTCCAGGAAGAGCATCCAAAGCCTGGCTCTGCCGCAGCGGAAGGAGTCACGCACCGTCTCCTGCATGAATTCTTTGAAGTTGGGGTACGCAAATGACCCGAGTTCCCCTTTGGATTGCCACCGCTCCTGGTGCAATTGGACGAACGCGTCCATGAATTCGTCCAGTTGCTCCATGGTGCGAACACGATAGAATTCGCACTTATAATCTTTCTGAATCCGCCTGATATATCGATCGATGTTTGTCCGTAAGTTAGACCCGAATCCCAGTTTGACGGTTGCCCAGTCCGTGCGAGTCGCCACGTAAGGAAGCCGGTCACAGGAGCTTGTCGTAGCGACATCACCAAGCGCCTTCGTGAAATGAGGCAGCACAGGTGAACTTGCATGAATCCCCCACAGCCAGACACGCTGCCACGCGGTTTGTTGCTGAATACAGGCCGCAACCACTTGTCCGACATGATGCTGATATCCGCTTCGGGCGATGATGTCGAGATGTTCACTCGTTTTCAGTTCAGTACCAGTCCCGATGAAACAGATCTCTTGAACCTTGACCAAGCCCTTGAGTGACCGGCAATGCCGATAGAGAGGCGCCAGCCCGACCAATTGGCCGTTCCCGTCTCGACAAGCGATCAAAAACAGCTCGCTATCGGGTGGGGCGTACATTCGCCACCACACGCGATTCCAATGCCACCGCAAAAAAAACACCCCCTGCTGACAACTGGCAGAAACCAGTTCATCCCATTCTCCACCAATGGCATCGAAATCGGTCTCATGGGTGAGAACTGTTGCTGTTAACGTGTTGGGCTCTTGAGTCACTTCGACACCTTGTGTATCGAGCAAGGCATGCCCTTCGGCAACCTGTCCCACAGAAAGGGAAGACGAACATGTGGTCGTCCCCCCTTGGCCAGAAGCAACGATTGCGACTTGTTCCTGCAAAACCCCTCCAGGCCCCTCTATCGGGGATACTTTAGCGGTCTTGTGGTTGCCCAATTGATTATTGAGCGACCACGACGAATTACGGGCAACGGCTGATCTCCAGAAAATGTAACATGCAACCAACTGCAGCGTACCTACCCCATAGGCGCTATCCCCCCCCACCTATTGAGGGGAGGGGAATAATCCTGCCTAAAAGAACCGATTTGGAGGACGAATACCAATCTTCCGGAGAAATGCTTGGGGCGTGACCAAGATGTAGCCCTGGTCACGCGCGAGTGGCGAGCGATACGTCTTGAGAGCTACCAGCAGATGCCTTGATAATTTGGCGGCAGATTCACCCGATCAAATACTCGGACTAAATCGATAATTACTCGACCGTTCGTCGCATACTTCGCGACATCTTTGAATTCATCGGACTTTTTCGTGACGACGACCACTTGCGCTTTCTCGACAGCCTCAGACAAGTCTTTCTTCATGAGAGAGGAGATGTGGGGAATTTCCCGCTCGATATATTCTTTATTAGCCCCGAATATCCTCGCAAGTTCGACTTCCTTGTCATAGATGGTGAGCTTCAACCCTTTTCCGATCAACGTTTCAATCATCGTCACCATCGGGCTCTCACGCAGGTCGTCAGTTCCCGGCTTAAAGCTCAACCCCAGGACCGCCACCTCTTTCTTTCCTGTCCGCAGCACCATATCGACGGCACGGTCGATGTGCTGCCGGTTGCTGACAAGAATCGCGTTCAACATCGGCACCTCAGCATCAAGCCCCTTCGCCTTATAGGTTATGGCACGGATATCTTTCGGCAGACATGATCCGCCGAACGCAAAGCCGGGCTTGAGATAGTAGGGAGACAAATTGAGCTTCGTGTCCTGACAGAACACTTCCATCACGCGATGGCTGTCGACGCTTAAGGCTTTGCAGATCGTCCCAATCTCGTTTGCGAACGCCACTTTCAATCCGTGGAAACAATTGCATGCGTACTTCACCATCTCCGCTTCCTTGACACGAACGATAATGACAGGGGCAGGCAAATGCGCGTACAACTTCTTCAGCAATTCGGCCGATTCTTCATCATCCGCCCCTATGAGCGTGAAGGGTGGATTGTTAAAGTCGTAGATCGATGTGCCCTCCCGCAAGAACTCCGGATTGATGGCAACACCGAAGTCGCGCCCGTTTTTCTTGCCGGAAAATACCTCGAGCGCCGGGATGACCGTTTCGGCAATCGTGCCTGGAAGCATCGTGCTTCTCACCGCGACGATATGGTATCGCGACTTCGTTTCGAGCGCCGAGCCAATCTGCTTGCACACCCCTTTGATATGGGCGAGATCGAGACTGCCGTTGTGGTGACCGGGCGTGCCGACGCAGATGAGGGAAATATCCGTAGCATGGACGGCCTCCGTTGCATCTGTCGTGGCACGCAGCCGGCCATCCTTGACGGCCTTCTCGATGATCCCTTCCACTCCAGGCTCGACAATCGGACAGCGGCCCTGGTTGATGATGTCAGCCTTTACCTGGTTGACATCGACACCGACCACCTCGTGGCCCTTATCGGCAAAGCAGGCGGCAGACACACAGCCAACATAACCCAAGCCAAAAATGCTGATCTTCATCTCACCCTCTCCTTATCCATAGAAAACGGCCTCAGGATTATTGATATCACACATGCCAAATTCCGACAAAGCATTACGAAGTTTCACCGGTCATGAGCGCAGCGGGATGCGTTCATTCTGTCGATCATGATCTTCCTAACGGTCAGATAGTGCCCACCACCCATACGCTTAAAGCATTTCTTGATATTCCATAGAACACCTTGCCGCATTCGTGAGAGGCCCTGGCCGGCAGCAAGCGATGCCGCCACACCAGGGGAGGTCTGGCGCTGAATTCCGTATCTGCCAAGAACCATGCAGCCGTCCACTCGCTGAATAGCGGTCGTCGGCTCCGAATTGAACAACACTTCAATGCCTGCCTCCGAAGCAGCTTCGGCTACCCTTCGTGAATAGTATCCTCCGGGAACCGATGCGACCCTCACAGGCGCCCCAATGATCTCAGAAATAATGTCAACACTGGTTTGCCATTCCGTCCGTAACTCCTCCGGAGAACAACTCGCCATCCTCAGCGGATGCGTATGTGAATGGGATCCGACGACATGGCCCCGGCGAACCAATTCGCGGATCTGGTCTCTGCTCAAAAAAGACGGCTGGCCCATATACCCGGTACTGATAAAAAAATGCCCGACCCAGCCTAAGCGATCGAGTTGGTCAGCCACATGAGAATAGGCGCTCACTCCCCCATCATCGAACGTCAAGAAAAACGAGGCGCGCCGCTCCGCAGGATTAAGCGATAGAACATTATCCGGCTTTCCCTGTAGCGCCTGGGAAATGGCCCTCATATGCGCAGTAAATGTAACAGGCTCCAATTTATAGATGGCCGCGTCTGTCGATGGGAAGCCGCTGCGCTGATGCTCCAGCCCAGCGACGACGTCGTGATACATGAGCGACACTGCTTGAGTCCTAGCCACGCCTCGCCCTCGACTTCCATCCCAGATACTTGGTCAACCAGGGCTGTCCCCATGTCGACGACTTCCGGCCTTTCGTATCGATAGGAACGGCTTCGCCCAGAAAAATTTCATGCAGCTTTTTTCCGATCGCTTCCAAGTTATCCAAGACGACACGGTGTTGGATCACAACATGAGAGTCTCGGCTGTCGTCGCCGGAATAGTGGTAATAGCCGAACACCGGCCCCGTATCCACACCCTTGTCGATCCGCAGCATCGTCATCCCGACTTTGCTGCGATCGTCGTTCGCCAAGGCCCAGAAACATCCGTGCGCATTGCGGTATTCAGGGCAGATTCCCGGATGCATCACGAGCGTGCCTTTCGTGGGAATCGAAAAAACCGACTCCTTGAGCAACGACTTGCACCGGGCGATCATGATGTCCGGCCGTTGTTCCTTTATGAACCGCTCCGCTTCCTCGGAGTTCGGAGAATGCGTCATCAAGACCGGAACATTTTTCAGCGCCGGATAGATCGCGCGCAATTCTTCAAGTTTCTGCTCTTCCCAGCGACGATCCTGCCTCGCCAGGAACAGCCGGTAGTACAGGCGAAACGCCAGGACGTCGATAAACCGCAGGGGACCGACTCGCTTGATTTCCGTGGATATGCGGCGGCGCGCCCGCTTGCCTGTTTCGCGCAAGACGACCTATCCGACCAGTTCTGAAAAGGAGGCCAACCATCGCGCCAGTTCTTCCTGATCCAATGCAGCACCATCATGGCAAATGACGAGCGTTTTCATGTGTGTTTCTCCTTCCTTGAATTCGCTTCCCGATCGATCACTGCTTATGCAATGGCGTCACGGCGTTGTGCGCTCACTGCCATGCCCTTCTTCTGTTCAAACTCCTGAAGAGCGTTCTGACAAATGAAGGAGAACTTCGTCGCGACGTTGCCCCAACCGAATCGCTCTCTCACCGTTGCCGCCGCCTGCGCGCCCAACGCGCGGGCCAGCTGGGCATCCGTCAAGATGCGAATGACGGCGGAGGCAAAGTCTTCCGGAGAATCCGCAAACAGCAGATGTTGTCCATCGAGGACCGGGAGACCTTCGGCGCCGACTCGAGTCGAGACGACGGGCATCTCCATAGCCATGGCTTCATACACTTTGAGCCTCGTGCCCCCGCCGATGCGAATCGGAACGATATAGGCGCCGGCGCGCTCCATGTATGGCCGCACATCGTCGACTCGCCCGGTCACCGTGACCGCAGGATCTTGGCGACTTAACTCGACCAGGCGGGGAAAAGGATTGCGCCCCACGATGGTCAGTCTGACATCGGGCAGAACCCGTCTGACACGAGGCAGTACCTGCTCGACGAAATACAGAATGCCATCTTCATTGGGCAGCCAATCCATTGACCCGGTGAAGACCAGGTGATGGGGATCCGGGGAAACCGCCGGACTCCGCTGGAAATACGCCGTGTCCACTCCCGTTGGAATATCCGGCACTTCAGGAATTCCATATTCCGTTTTCATGGTCTCGCCGTCATCCGTTGAAACCGCCACCACGCGGTCAAACCGTCCGCAAGCGTGGCGTTCGTACCGATGCGTCTTTCGCCACTGGTTGTAGAGATAGGCCTTTTTCAACGGGTTGGCCTGCACTTCGTAGTGGCGTTGCCAGATCATCGCCTCGACGTTGTGCTGAAACAACACCGACGGACAGGGCATCCGATCCGGCATGTTCACGCTCGGATGAAGAAAGTCACAGACCAGCAGGTCAGGCCTGTGTTCATACAGAGCAGACTTAATCTTTCGAGCCATCACGGAGGATCGATACTTTTGAATAAAGTATGGAAGCGGAGAGACGAGATTCAGCGCGAGTTCGGCGTAGAATCGCGCGGTAAATTTGTCTTCTGTTCGATGCGGCACACAGATAAGTTCATGACAATACTCGGACGCCTGCTCATGGGAGAACTGATCGCCGGGCGTCTCATCAAGCGTCAGATAGGTAATATGGTGACGGCGCTTCATCTCCCTGAGCATCTGATAGGTGCGAATCTTCCCGCCCTTGTCAACCGGATGGAGCAGTTCCGTCTTCAGCCACAAGATCCGCATTAGAACCCTCCCTTACCAGATAGGCCTGCGAGGGACACTTCTTCTCCGTCGATAAACCGCCTGAGCCATATCTCGACGTTGAGGAGCATCCAAATCCGCTCCGTATGGTTTTCTCCCGCGTAATGCCGCGCGACGAGCGTCCGCACAAACTCGTGGTTGAACAGGCCGCGCGCGCGGACGCGGTCGCTCAGCACGAATTCGTCCACAATCGGGCGGAACGCTCCCCGGAGCCAGTCTCCGACCGGCACAGGGAATCCCATTTTTTTTCTCGTCAAAATCTGCTCCGGAAGCACACCGGTCATAGCCTTACGAAGAACGTGCTTCGTCGTGGCTCCTCGAAGCTTCATGTCGACCGGCAAGCGCGTGGCAAATTCGACGAGTTTGTGGTCGAGAAATGGGACGCGGCTCTCGATCGACGCAGCCATACTCATTTGATCCTGCTTCATCAGCAGTTCGTGGAGATAGCTTTTGAGATCCACGGCCAGCAACCGATCGAGCAATGCCTCCGCATCCGGACGAACCAGGTAGCGCATCGCGATGCGGTAGGGATCGGTTTCATGCATTCGTTCCTTGGTGACATCGCTGAACAAGTCGGCATGCATCGCGGACGGATACACTGCAAAGTTGTCAAAGTAGAGACTTCGCAAGTCAGGCGGCAATGCCAGGAATGTGCGCGATAGCGCTCTCCAAATCCCAGGGGCAGCGCGCCGGTCATGAATCACGCCCTCGATCAGCCGGCGGATCGGTCCCGGGACGAAGCGTTGATACTGCTTCCCCAACATCATGTTATAGACCGTGACCCGATACTTGTTATATCCGGCCAGCAATTCATCGCTCCCCTCTCCTGTCAGCACCACTTTGACGTGCTGGGCGGCCAGCTTCGAGACGAAGAACAGCGGAACCGAAGAGGGATGGGCGATCGGCTCGTCCTCCTGATAGACGAGCGCCGGAAGAGCCTCGAAAAACTGCTGCGGGCTAACGACAATTTCGTGATGATCCGTACGAAACGCCTTGGCCACTACCCGGGCATACTCCAGCTCATTTGCCTCCCGTTCCGCAAATGCAACGGAGAATGTCTTGATCGGTTCCTTGACGAATTCGCTCATGACCGCGACAATGGCGCTCGAATCGATCCCGCCAGATAAGAACACCCCAAGCGGAACATCGGCCATGAGATGTGAACGGACAGATTCCCGAAACAGATCTCCAAAGTCCGACACATACTGCCGCTCCGACTGAAGCGGTGACGGCTTGCTGAAATCAAAATCCCAATAGGTCGTGAGCGTGGACTTCCCATCTTCCCACTCAAGGATATGGCTGGGAGGCAATCGGCGAATGTCCTTAAAAAGCGTCTGATCGCCGGACGTATACCGATTGGCGGCAAAATCGCTCAGCGCAGCGAAGTTGAGTTCCGGAGTGACGGCCTGTCCTTCAACCAGCGCTTTGATCTCTGACGCAAAACACAGAGTCCCGTCCTCTTTCTGAACGTAATACAATGGCTTGATGCCAAGACGATCGCGGGCGAGAAGGAGTTTTCGCCTCACCGAATCCCAAATCGCGAAGGCAAACATCCCCCGCAGCTTGGTCACGCCAAGCAGGCCCTCTTCTTCATACAAATGCAGAATGGTTTCGGTGTCACTTGCCGTCTTGTACCGATGTCCTTGCCGCTCCAGACTCGGCCTGAGCTCACGATGGTTATAAATTTCACCATTGAAGACGATCCAGACAGTCCCATCCTCATTGGCCATCGGCTGATGGCCGCCCCCGACATCGACGATAGACAACCGGCGATGGCCGAGACCTACTTGCGAATCTGTGAATATCCCCGCGTCATCGGGTCCCCGATGGGTCAGGGCGTCGCGCATCCGTCTCAACGACGATTCGTCGACAGAACGTCTACTGGACAGGGGGAATACTATGCCGCAGATACCACACATATCGATCAGTCTCTCTGTACTCGTATTGTCCGATTGCCCACAGCGATAGACACCCTGCTCCGGCAAGGTCCGTACGGCAGCAACCCCTCCGCAAACGATTGTCAGGATCGTGACACACCTTCATGCAAGCCGATATCCCCCGAAAGCGGTAGCACGTTGGCGAACCAACCGGACAGGCTTCGGAGAAGGTCCGGCAACGGCTTGCCTTGCTCGCTCAATTTCTTCAGATCCTCGGCAAGCCTTTCTCTCACCAGACCGCCCTCACCGGACATGAACGGTACGAGCAGCGTGACCACCTCGCCTGGCCCCGTCGCTGTGCAAGCGATGACAAGCCGAGGAGCCGATTCCCGTTGGCCGTAACAGCGCGACACCCATCCTTCATCTATAGAAATCGCAATAGGGGAACAGTCCCCGTTCTCCTCGACTTTCAATGGCAAAAGGAAGAGATATCGGCCATCGCGTCCGGCTATGTTCACGCCGGCCCCTTCCTGTTCGACGAGGCATCCGAGGGCGCAGTGAAAATGCAATGCGTATTGATGCTGCGCAAGCGCCTCGAAACGGTCCTGAATAAGCACGTACGGCGACTGGCTCTGCCATCGATCGGCAGGCTTTCGAAACATCATCGTGCGCGCGTGAGTCACGGGATCGGCGAGACGGCGAAATCCATGATGTTCCCCTGCCACATAATAGCTCTGAGAGGTTTCGATCGATCCGTTGCCTCTCACGTCCGCAATGAAATCCCACGAGAATGGCCCTGCAGGCACTGATTGTGAACATCCATCGACAGTGACCGCATTATGAGCCGCTGTGGAACGATAAGAGTTCCGGCTGTCACTCAGGCCCACGTAGGAATAGGTGCCTGAATCGACGAACCAATTGCTGCTTCCCGTGGCAAACTCAAATGAAAGGGCGTCGGAATGCGCATGCCCGCAATTCGCCGTGCCATGAGGACCGCAATCGAAAAACAGATAAGCAGAATCTCTCGACCAGCCATCCCTAACGACGTGATATCCAGATGTGGAAAATTCCCGATGCAAGGCGCCTGGCGGGTTAGCTGCCAACCTATCGTACGATTCAAGCCCCTCAGGACCGAGAAGCCACAGAAGCTCGAGCGGAGCATCTCCCGCAACATGCTTCCAGTCCTCTCTTCCAAAGACCGCCGCCCCTATCGCGAGGGTATCGCGAAAGTCATTGGGGCGACGCGGGCCTAATGGCAGCAAGCGTCCGCCATCGTCATCTCCGTATAAGGTAGAACTGCCGTCAGGTTTGGTAAGCCACATCAAATGGTCGAGCAATAAGGCTAGTCGACTTTCCAACAACTTTGGCACTTCGATGCCGGCAGCGCGCGCAAGCAGGTAACAGTGCAGATAGAAATCCGTTGTATATCGGTGATAGTAGGACGCCTGCTCGAAATAGACTCCATCATCCTTCACATGGATCGGTAACTGCTCCATAAGGATTTTCAGCCCAAGCTCTCTCCAGTGCTGTGATCGCTGAAGCTCCGGGAATGCAACGCCGACATAGAAAAGACCCAATGCTTCACCTGTGAGGTGCGTGTTGGGGCTGAAATAGTACGAGAGGTAGGCCTCAATATGCTCCGCCTGCGCCGTGATCGACTTCAGGAGTCTAAAGACAAACTTTGGAGTCACTTTGTCGGACTTTGCAAAGAGCGAAAGCGCCCAGACCCAGGAGATGAGGCGGAAGGCAAGCTCAAGGCTGCTCGTCCAGTTCACTCCGGTCTTGGGGGGGTTGGAATCTATCCACGAGGAAACATGGGCGACAAACGACTCGGCATATCGCTCGTCTCTTGTAAGCCAGTAGGCCTGTCCAAGCGTGACGAGATATTGATGCCGGTTGAGCTCCCAGATGACTTTCTGATCACCGACAGAATCAGGGTTGAGGTAGTCAATCCTACTCCAGTGATCTGCAGGAGCCACTTTCCCAGACAAGGGGTCGCAACTCCAGTTTATCGGTGAGCCGAACGACAAATCTTGAAACCCCAGGAGGTCAAAGTGTCCACGGTGAGCCCGGTCTGCCTTCTCAACAATTTGATCCGCCACATCTCCAAATCGTTTCCTGGTAATTGCTGTTACAGCATCACTTGAGGAAGTAGTCTTAAATAATTGGTATTTCAGGTCATTTTTAATCCGAGACATGACGTATCCGGCTATTGTTTCACTGGAGCCGTCACGGTATTCAGGGCATATTTCCGACGCGATGAATTCAGCGTCTTGGCGCTCGCCGCTTCCACGCCCAAGCCAGCACTCGAGTGTCTTACTCCACTCTTGCTGCCCGCGCGCAAATAGTTCCCGTGGACCTTTTGATAGCAATTTCTGCAATCGAAGACTACGCATCATCATAATCACTATTAATGAAGCTCCCCGTAGCCAGCTACGGGGTATTCAGCAAAGGAGAATAAGACAGAACCCTGTCTGCTGTGCCCACCTATTCACAATGACTTCGACGGTTTCACAACCCGCTCGCAGGCGGGCAATCCTCCGGAGGACACGAGTTCCTCGTAGAGATGGAGCCATGCCTCCCTCACCGCCCCAGAAGTGCATCGTCGAACAGAGCCACGCGCATTATGAGCAAGACGAGATGCCAGCTGCGGATCGCTCAGCAAGCGCAACGCATTCTCTGCTACGCCCTTGTAGTCGCCGCAAGAAACCATGAGCCCTGATTCCTCGTGCCTGAGAATATAGGGAATACCGCCGGCATCTGTTGTGACCACGAGGAGCCCTGACGCAAAACATTCAAGGATGGACGCCGGCATGTTATCGATGTTGTTCGTGTTCAAATAAATATCGGACGCATCATACAACTCCGGCATTCTCTCGAATGGGACCGCGCCGATGAACTCGACGCCCCGCACCTGTAAGTCTTTTGCAAGCTGTTCCAACTCAGGACGCTGCGACCCGTCAGCCGCTATGGTCAGACTTGCCTGGGGATAGCGTTCCTGAATAAGCTGAAAGGCGCGGAGCGCGCAGCCTATGTTGTAGAGAGGTTCCAATGACCGACTGCAAAGAAAGACTGGACGGACCGGGGCTCGTTCGCGAAATTGGAACCGCTCAAGCTCCACAATATTGGAGATAGTCTGGGCATAGAGTCCGAACCGAGCAAAGACATCAACAAGGTACCCTGAAGGAACCACAATCGCGTCGGCCATCTTCATGACTGGAACAGTGGTGCGAGGCCAGTGTTGCAAATGATCCTCCGCCTCTCCACTACGATAGTTGAGGATGACTTTTTTCCCATAGAGTTTGCCGATAATGATCGCCGGAGCGACTGAGAGCAGATAGGAATAATACGAGGCTGAAAAGATATGGATCAGATCATAACGGTGGAGACGCAAGGCCAACATAGTCCAATACAGGAGCGTCGTGATGACCGTACGGATATACTTGATCCGTTGCAGCCACAGAAATAGTCGCGGCAACCTGGGATCATGCGGAATAAAATCCACCTGCAATGACGCCTCATCTTGAAACGCAGTACGTAAGCGAACCGCCTGACGCGATTGGCCGCCTATGAATTCCAGCGAAGGAGCCAGAAGACAGATCTTGATTCGGTTCTTGCTGGTCAATGACATCTCGCTCTTACCTGGTGACAAATGAGCTCCGCCCATGCAATTCGTCATACAGCTGCTCGACAGCTGCGACCATCTTGCCCATTCCGAACCGCTCACAGATAAATCGGTACCCATTCGTTGCCAAGGCTTCCCTATGTCTGTCATCGCTCAACACTGCGATGAGTTTCTCCGCCAGCTTTTCTGCATCCGCAGGGGGAACCAAATGCCCGGTAATTCCGTCTGCAACTAGTTCAGAAATGCCGCCGACAGCCGTCGCAACCACCGCGACACGAGTCGCCATAGCCTCCATGACCGTATTGGGCATTCCCTCATGGAGGGAAGCCAACACCACCATCTCAAAAGCGGGCATGAGATCAGCTGCATCTGTCCGATGGCCCAGAAGATGGACATTCGAGTCAACTTTCAATGTTCTCGCTTCCTCTGTAATCTCCTCCCGTAGGGGGCCTTCACCGATAAGGAGCAGGTGCACATTCGGATGCGCCTGGAGAACCTCGACCATAGCCCGCAGAAGATACCGATGGCCTTTCACCGGTCGAAGATTGCCGACAGCACCAATAAATCTTGCCTCAGAACCCAGGCCCAGCTCCTGGCATAGACTTGCATGGAGAACCGCCCGTCGTCCGTCATCTGCCGTTTTAATTTTTGCATCAATGCCGTTTCTGACCACCACGACTCTATCGGCGACAGCGCTTCCGGAGGCGATCACATGGTCACGTATAGACTCAGCATTCACCAGAACACGATCGGCGAGCCTGTTCATGACATAGCGTCCCCAATGATGGATTCGCCGGTCGGAAAGCTTCAGGTGACGTTGGCATATAATGATTTTAGTTGAGGTGAACCGCGTAGCAAGGACTCCTGTTACTCCTGCATAGAAATCGTGCGCATGAAGAATATCGATGTCCTCATCTATCAAGATGTTCCGCAGCCTGGCGATCTGCCTTCTCGCACCTGATCCGTAGAATGTGTGAAATGGAAATTCGAGAATGTCCTTGAATAAGCCGCGGATTTCCTCGTAAAGCCCTCCTCCGCTGCGCAGAACGGCCAGACGGATGTCAAACCGTGAACGATCCACCCGTTTCAATAGTTCGACAGCCTGGCGCTCGGTTCCCCCTATATCAAAATTATTGATCAAATGAAGTATCCTGGGCCGTACTACTTCCCTGGCAGCAACAAGCCTCATCGGAACAGATACACGGTTTAGACGGGCGCTCTTCACGAGATATGCCCCTCTCTTACGACCGATGGTGAAGAAGGCAGGGACGTGAGGCGCAGGTGCTTGACTCCGGAAAAATGAATAGCTGGTTCACAATCGATGAATGTCCGATACCACAATTCCAAAACAAGCAATTGCCATAGATGGCGGGAATTGTCCCTTCTCCCCTCTTGATGCTCCCGGAATATTCTCTTCACTGCGCGTTGATCATAGAGACCGCGAGATCGGGTTGTGCCATCCATCAGGATATCGCTCACCATGTCTTTCAATTCACGCTTGAACCATGTGGCGATTGGAACGGAAAATCCGTGTTTTTTCCGATTGATGATCTCTTCGGGAACTAATCCTCTCACGGCTTCCTTCAAAATAAATTTCGTCTGGTGCCCGTTCAGTTTGAATCGAGCGGGTATCGTTTGCACAAACTCGATGAGCAGGTGGTCCAGCAAGGGAGATCGAGTCTCAAGAGAATTCGCCATGCTCATTCTGTCGACCTTCGTGAGAATATCGCCAGGCAAGTATGTCTTGCTGTCCAGATAGAGCAGGGAATCAATCCTCTCGCCCGACTTCGGAATGCGCATCATGGCCGTCATGTCCTGATAGAAATCAAAATCTCGAACAGCTGCAGCCACGTCCCTCGACAGCACATCGTGCAAACCTTCACTGTTAAACAGGCACATGCCTTCTACATACCGGGAATTCGCATCTAAGGAGAGATGGTGAAGATACCTTTTCCCGTACGTGCCGACGGGAAGCCGGCGACTCAGCAAACCGGCTCCCCTTCGGATGGCAGACGGCAGGAAGTCATAGGCCTGTTTCGTACGATCCCTTTGATACCGTTCATAGCCCGCAAACACCTCATCGCCGCCATCTCCCGAAAGCGCAACCGTCACATGCTCTCGCGCCATTTTCGACACAAGATAGGTCGGTATACTCGAGACGTCAGCGAACGGTTCGTCATGATGCCAGACGATTTCCTCTGCAATGCGGCAGATATCCGGTGAAACCACAAATTCATGATGATCGGTTTCAAATTTTTTTGCGGTCATGCGCGCATACTCCAGCTCGTCGTGACTCCCCTCGGTAAACCCGATCGAAAACGTCTTCACCGGCTGAGTCATATGTCGAGCCATCATCCCTACGACCGTGCTCGAATCGATTCCCCCCGACAGAAAGGCTCCGAGGGGAACTTCGCTCATCAACCGTATCCGCACAGACTCATCGAGCAATTCCTGAAGCCGCTCCGTATAGTCCCGTAATGTCATCGATCGCGAGCTCGCGGTAGCCGGTTCATATTGGAAATCCCAATACTGCTCGACTCGAACGACTCCATTTTGAAACGTGAGTAGATGTCCCGGCGGGAGCTTGGAGATGCCGGCAAAGGCCGTGTCCGGATCCGGTACATATCCATACCCTAGATAGGCCGCAATTGAAGTGGCATTCACCTCCCGTTTGACCGCCGGGTGCTGAAGGAGGGACTTGATCTCCGACCCGAATACGAGCGCATTCCCTACCAATGTATAGTGAAGCGGCTTTTTCCCAACTCTGTCGCGGGCCAAAATGAGTGTGCCGAACCGGTCATCCCAGATCGCGAACGCGAACATGCCTCGGAAATGCTTCACACATTCTGTTCCAAACTCCTCATAGGCATGGACAATCACTTCCGTATCGGAATGCGATTGGAATCGATGCCCTCTTCTCTCGAGATCGGCGCGCAGATCTTGAAAGTTGTAGATCTCACCGTTGAACACCGCCGTCACAGTTCCGTCCTCATTGCACACAGGCTGCCGGCCTCCCGCCACGTCGATGATCGCAAGGCGGCGCATCCCAAGAGCCACATTCCGCTTGATATAGACCCCCTGGTCGTCAGGCCCGCGGTACGTGATGGCTCGGCACATGCGATTCAGCACTTCCGAGCTTTCGTGACAATTTGACAGTCTGTCGCCTATGAAACCGGCTATTCCACACATATAGATGTCCCTTTAGAACCTTATCCGCTTGTAAGAATGCATTGAACTTTCCACCGAAACCCCCTTCAAAACTTTACCGGCGCACGACTAGCGCGAATTCAGATAGGGCGGTATGACGTAATCTCTGTATGCATGGGGATTACCGGTTTCCCCATCCTCAGCAGCCTTCACGATGTTGTACATCTCGCGCGCTGTTACGTAGTGCAGGCGATGGTTCGGCTTGTCTTGTATTTCTGAGGCCAGAGACTCGTGCATCTTGTGCGCCGGCTCTCCAA
>ERZ1292630.165-Hain-H41-02um-R3-165-length-74074-cov-8_pt1 | contig 48743 bp, 42 predicted proteins | sample MGYA00564408_ERZ1292630 | MGnify/ENA primary metagenome ERZ1292630 (study PRJEB36523, sample SAMEA6512641) | groundwater metagenome | collected 2019-01-08 | study: AquaDiva: Metagenomics assemblies of 32 groundwater samples
AGAGAAATCCCTTGAAATTATGGAAAAGAAAATGCCAATGTAATGGAGAAAAATCATCAAACGGCGTTTATCAAAACACAATTCAACATCTTCACGGCAACGAATCTTGTCCGAATGAGTTTGAAACAACCTACGCGCCGGACAGAAAAGAAATCGTCTATTGCGAGAAATGTTATTTGGCGGAGGTGGTGTGATTAATTTTATAAATTTTTATGTTAAACGATAAATTCGATAAGCCGTATAATCCAAAAGAAGTTGAAGAAAAAATTTACCGACTTTGGGAGAAGTCGGGTTATTTTAACCCAGACAATTTGCCGGTTAAAAAAATTAGAAATTTAAAATTAGAAATTAGAAATTTTTGTATTGTTATTCCCCCTCCAAATGTTACAGGCAGTTTGCATATGGGGCACGCTTTAAACGCAACCATTCAAGATATTTTAATCCGCAAGAAAAGAATGGAAGGATATAAAACTTTATGGCTTCCCGGTACTGACCACGCGGGAATCGCCACGCAAAATGTCGTTGAAAAAGAATTAAAAAAACAAGGATTAACCCGCCACGATTTAGGCAAGGAGAAGTTTATTGAAAAGGTTTGGGAATGGAAAGAAAAATATGGAAATATAATTTTAGACCAGCTTAAAAAACTCGGCTCGTCTTGTGATTGGTCGCGGACGCGATTCACGATGGATAAAGATTACACTAAGGCGGTTGAAACGGCATTTCTTCATTATTATAAAAAAGGGTGGATTTATCAGGGAGATAGAGTTGTAAATTGGTGTAAAAGATGCCAGACATCGCTTTCTGATTTAGAACTTGAATACGAAGAGGAGAAAGGGAAATTGTGGCATATTCGTTATCCACTAAAAACTAAAAACTTAAAACTAAAAACCAAAAGCTATATTATAGTTGCTACAACAAGACCGGAAACAATGCTCGGCGATACAGCCGTTGCGGTTAATCCAAAAGATAAAAGATATAAAGATTTAATCGGTGAAATCGTGATTTTGCCGATTATGAATCGTGAAATTCCGATTATCGTGGATTTAGCGGTTGAAATGGAATTTGGGACAGGCGCCGTTAAAGTAACCCCGGCTCATGACATCGCTGATTTTGAAATTTCCGAACGTCATAAATTGCCAATTATTCAGGTAATTAATAATTTCGGAAAAATGACCAAAGAAGCCGGCAATAAATACGAAGGATTATCAACAAAAGACGCGAGAGAAAAGATTGTTATTGAACTTGAAAAACAAGGTTTGATTGAAAAAATAGAGGACTATAATTTAAGGGTTTCAAGATGTTATAGGTGTAATAGCGTGATTGAACCGCAAATAAGCAAGCAGTGGTTTTTGAAAATGTCGGAATTGGCGAAAAAAGCGAAACAAGCGATTAAAAGCGGAGATATAAAATTTCATCCAAAACGCTGGGAGAAAGTATATTTTGACTGGCTTAATAACATAAAGGACTGGTGTATTTCGCGGCAAATCTGGTGGGGGCATAAGATTCCGGTCGGCCACTGCCTAAATTGTCAAGAAATTCTACTCCAGCCAAAAATCAAAGCAAATTGGTTTTTTGTGCGGCATGGCGAAACAGAATGGAATATAGAAAAACGCATTCAAGGACAAATCTCCACAGCGCCACCCATTAATAAAACAGGCGAAGCACAGGCGTATAAAACTGCCCAATATCTAAAACCCCATAATATTGATTTAATTATCAGTTCAGATCTTAAAAGAGCTAAAGAAACGTCAAATATTATTGCAAAAGAATTAAACGTAGAAGTGATATATGACGTTAATCTTAGAGAAAGACATTGGGGGTTGTTAGATGGCCTTACTAAAAACGAAATTGAAGAAAAAAAATTGACTGAAATTCACCAAAAAAGTCGTGAAGATGACTTTAGGCCAGATGGCGGAGAAAGTTTAATTGAAGTTCAAGAACGACTATATAGTACTATTCGCAAACATCAAAAAGATCATTTTCATAAAAATATTATTTTTGTATCTCATGGCGGAGCCTTAAGATTATTATGGAGAAAATTAAAAAATATTCCTATTTCCGAATGGATAAAAGATTTTCCTCACGGCGAAGCCATCGGAATATCTATACCTCAAGAGCCCTGTAAAAAATGCAGTAGTAATTTTATTGAAATTGATAATGATGTGTTAGACACCTGGTTTTCCTCCGCGCTCTGGCCGTTCGCCACTCTTGGGTGGCCGGACGCAAAATCAAAAGATTTAAAAAATTTTTATCCAACTCAAGTTCTTTCAACCGCTCGGGATATTATAAATCTTTGGGTTACAAGAATGATTTTTTCAGGCATTGAATTGTTGGATAAAAAACCGTTTAGCGACGTGATTATTCATCCGACTATTTTAACCAAAGACGGAAAAAGAATGTCAAAGTCGCTTGGCACGGGCATTGACCCAATGGTTTTGATTGAAAAATACGGGGCTGACGCGACCAGATTCGGTTTGATTTATCAGATGATGGGAGGTCAGGATATTCATTTCAGCGAAGACGCGATAATGGCCGGCAAAAAGTTCGCCAACAAATTATGGAACATATCACGATTTGTCTTGGGACAAATCGGAATTTCTAATTCTCAATTTTTAATTTCTAAACCAAAACCAAAAACAGAAGAAGATAAAAAAATTTTTAAAAAATTAGATAGTGTTATTAAGTCCGTGAATAAAGACATTGAGAAATATAACTTTGGTCAGGCCCTACATACTGTTTATGATTTTGTCTGGCATGATTTTGCGGATAAATATATTGAAATAAGTAAATCGCAAGTCGTTAATCGCGAATCGTCCGAAAACACGCAAAAAATTCTTTTCTACGCGCTTTTTAAGTCGCTTAAACTCCTCCATCCGTTTATGCCGTTTATCACGGAAGAAATTTATCAGTATTTACCGATAAAGGATAAAAAATTATTAATTATTGGAAAATGGAATTCTTAATCGTCATATTGGGTCTTCTTCCGGGTTTTGCCTGGCTGGTTTTCTTTCTTAAAGAAGACATTCATCCGGAGCCGAAGAAAATGATTGCTAAGGTTTTTATTGTCGGCGCTCTTTTCACTTTTATTGCTTTGGCTTTAGAATGGTTTTTCCAGAATTTTGCCGCAAAATTAAACGTTCAACCAACCGACACATTTTCTTTTTTTGGGTTATCCGCCATTGAGGAAGTTTTTAAATTCTTAGCAGCTTATTTAGTGGTTAGAAAAAGCAAATTTTTTGATGAACCGGTTGATGCGATGGTTTATATGGTTGTTGCGGCTTTGGGATTCGCCACGATAGAAAATCTTGCCGTGGTATTCAATGTTATTTCCGACGGAGGCGGTTTCGGAGGAGCTGTCGGCACAATGGTTCTTAGATTCGTTGGCGCCACACTGCTTCACGCTTTGAGTTCGGGAATGGTCGGTTATTATTGGGCGCGAAAAGCAATATTAAAAGGACTGGTCTTTGCCACTATCTTGCATACAATTTTTAATTATCTTATACTAATATTTAACGAAGAGATTATTTATCCGATTGTGTTTTTGATAATTATCGCGTTTTTCGTATTTTACGATTTTGAAAAATTAAAAAATAATAATTAAACATATGGACGACACTAAAAACTTTTTTGAAAAATTAGCCAACATAGATTCTGATGATGGGATTGAATTTGAGCCGCGTTTGGCAAAAGCGGATATTCCGGTTGTCAAAAACAATAAAAATATGAAAAAAAATTCAAATGGAGAAAAAGCGATTGAAGAGTCCGCTTCAAGCGAAACAGAAGAATTTGACGATTTTGAAGGGCAATTAACAATTGACGTTTATCAGACGCCAAGCAGCATAGTGGTGGAATCAACAATCGCCGGCGTTAATCCGGACGATTTGGATATTTCTATTACTCCCGATTCCGTAACAGTTAAAGGGGAAAGAAGGAAAGAAGAGAAGATTAAGAGCGAGGACTATCTTTATCAAGAATGTTTTTGGGGCAGATTTTCCCGTTCGGTTATTTTGCCTCAAGAAATCGACCCGGATAAAGCTCAAGCGTCAGTTAAGAGCGGTGTTTTAAAAATCGTTCTCCCTAAACTTGACCGCCAAAAATCCAAAAAGATAAAAGTAAAATTTGATTAAATAATGAAATTCATCGCCGACCTTCATATCCATTCAAAATATTCCCGAGCCACTAGTAAGGATATGATTTTGGAAGAAATTGACCGATGGGCTGATGACAAGGGGATTTTAGTGATGGGCACCGGGGACTTTACCCATCCTCAATGGTTTAATGAAATAAAAGAAAAACTGGAGCCCGCTGAAGCCGGGCTTTTTAAATTAAAGACGCAATATAAGAAAAAAACATTAAAAGATACTTTGTCGGAAACGAGATTTTTGCTAACTTCAGAAATTTCCAGCATTTATTCTAAATTATCGGCAAAAACAGGCGAAAAGAAAACACATAGAATACATAATTTAGTATTCGCGCCGGACATCAAAACAGTTGAAAGTATTAATAGCCAGCTTTCCTTGATTGGCAATCTTAAATCAGACGGCCGGCCGATTTTGGGCTTGGATGCCGAGAAACTGGCGAAAATTGTTTTTGATATTAATCCGGATGTAGCGGTGATTCCGGCTCACGCTTGGACTCCATGGTTTAGTGTTTTCGGTTCAATGTCGGGGTTTGATTCCATAGAAGAATGTTTTGGCGAGCAGGCGAAACATATTTTTGCCATTGAAACTGGCTTATCAAGCGACCCGGCAATGAATCGCCGTCTTTCCAAGCTTGATAACATCTCGTTAATTTCTAATTCTGATTGCCATAGTTTGCAGAAAATCGGCCGAGAAGTGAATATTTTTGACACGGAATTATCTTATCAGGGAATTATTGAGGCGATAAAATCACGCGACCCAAAGAAATTTTTGGCAACAATAGAATTCTTTCCGGAAGAAGGAAAATATCACTATGACGGCCACCGAAATTGCGAAATAGTTTTTTCTCCCGAGGAAACGAAAAAACATAAAAATATTTGCCCAAAATGCGGCAAAAAACTTACGGTCGGCGTGATGAATAGAGTTGATGAATTAGCAGACAGAAGTGTTGATTATCAAGACAAAAATTCCGTTCCTTTCCATAGTTTAATTCCTTTAAGTGAAATTATTGCCGAGTCGTTTGGAGTCGGGCCAAGTTCCAAAAAAGTCGTTGAAGAATATCAGAATTTAATAAAAAAACTCGGAAATGAATTAGATATTCTTTTGGAAATCAGCGAAGAAAAAATAAAGTCAGTTGCCGACCCGCGGGTCGCGGAAGGCATTAAACGGGTGAGAAACGGAAAAGTAAAAATCCGTCCCGGCTATGACGGCGAATATGGGGAAATAAGCATTTTCAGCGACAATGAACGCAAAAAACTAGAACCCCAAAAACCTTTGTTTTAAAAATAATATGACTCAAAAGAAAGCGCTTTCAATTTTAAAAACCGGCGCGAATGTTTTTTTGACCGGTGAGCCCGGGTCTGGCAAAACGCATATGGTTAATGAATACGCGGCGTATTTGCGCGGACAAGGAATTGAGTTCGCGATTACCGCTTCAACCGGCATTGCCGCGACGCACATCAACGGAATGACGATTCATTCTTGGAGCGGAATAGGGATTAAAAATAAATTAACTAAATATGATCTTGATAAAATCGCGTCAAGCGGATATATCGCAAACCGCGTCAGACGCGTCAAAGTTCTTATCATAGACGAGGTGTCAATGCTTTCTTCAGATACGTTTTCTATGGTTGATGTTGTTTGCCGTAAAATTAGGCAAAGTTCAGAGCCATTTGGCGGAATTCAAGTTATTTTAGTCGGGGACTTTTTTCAATTACCACCGATTATAAAAACGGAATTTGGAGACAATAATCAAGCCGAGCTTCTTAAAAAATCAATTGGCCGATTTGCTTATGATTCTCCGGCGTGGACGCGAGCAAATTCAATTGTTTGTTATTTAACTGAACAATATCGGCAGGATGACAAAGATTATCTTGCCGTGCTTTCGGCTATTCGGCGCAATGTCTTTAACGGCAATCATTTGCGTTGTATCAAAATTAGAAAAATAGAGTATCATTCCGCTCCGTCAAACATTCCAAAACTTTTTTCGCATAATATTGACGTGAATCGCGTCAATGGCGAAATGCTTGCCAAGCTTTCAGGCGAGTCGCAGGAATTCATTATGTTTTCGCAGGGAGTGAAGGCACTTGTTGCCACGCTTAAAAAAAGTTGTCTTTCGCCGGAAACACTTTGTCTTAAAGTCGGCGCCGCAATAATGTTCACGAAAAATAATTTAAAAAAGGGATTTGTTAATGGCACGCTTGGGATGGTCGAAAGATTTGAGAAAATAAGCGGTTATCCGATTATAAAAACGCGGAATGGAAGAAAAATTGAAGTTGAGCCGATGGATTGGACGGTTGAAGAAAATGGAAAAATTCGCGGCAGAATAACGCAACTGCCGCTTCGTCTTGCTTGGGCGATAACAGTTCATAAAAGTCAGGGTATGAGTTTGGACGCGGCAGTAATGGATTTGAGCGATGTTTTTGAATTCGGTCAGGGTTATGTCGCGCTCTCGCGCGTAAGGCGATTATCGGGTCTCCATATCCTCGGTTGGAACGAGCGCGCGTTTCAAGTGCATCCGGAAGTTCTTGCCAAAGATGAATCGTTCCGGCTGGCGTCAGAAGAAGCTGAAATTATGAGTTTATAAACAAAAACCCCGCTTTCGCGGGATTTTTTTATAAGATTTCTATTCTGCTTAATTGTTTACCAAAGTCATTGGCGGTTGATTGGTCTTCAAACCAGACATCAACCCGGTCGTTGAATCGAGAATGCATTCTGTCTTCAACGGTAAACACTTGGTCTCCGAAAACATCGGGTAACCGGACTTTGGTGCCCATTGGCAAGAAGTTTGCAGCGATTACTCCCGGTCCCACCGAAGTCCCGGCAGCCGTGATAAAAGGCGTGTCATCGGTTTCTTCCGGTGCGCTGGAATAGGCAGTAATTACAATTTTGGCGCTTTGAGCCAATGGCTCAATCCTGTTTTGAGCCAAAAGCGAGTCCTGAGAGATAACAACTATGAGAGGATTGCCGACGCTTTCAGCGCTTATCACTTCTTTGTTGGTTTCCCCTTTAGACATGGTAAGCGGCCCGGCAATACTCAAAAAGATAAGGAATAAAGCCGCTAATTTCCCGTATCCAGGGATTCTACTTAGAGTATCCATATATTTATTTTTCAATATAAAAACCCCTTTTAGGGTTTAATGTTATTATAGGGTTTTCCAAGCGGTTGTCAATGGGGCTGTGGATAAGTATAATTACGGTAAAATGACAGAATATCTCACCGAAGCCATAGTGCTTGATAAAAAAGAAAGCGGCGATTTTGATAGTTTGGTTTCTTTATACACTAAAGACCTTGGCAAGGTTGTTGCCAGAGCCAAAAGCGTCCGTAAAATAACTTCCAAGCTAGCCGGCCATTTGGAACCGTTGAATTTTGTCAGAGTGCGTCTCATAGAAAAAAACGGCTTTCAGGTTGTTGACGCTTTAGCGCCTAAACAAAAGAAAGAGGCAAGGTCTTCAATTGAAAATTTTTCAAAATCGCTGGCGTTGCTTCAATTCATTAAAGAAGTATCCTATGAGCTTCAGCCCGACCCTTATTTTTGGAGGGAAATCAGAAAAATTTTGAGCGGCGATTTTTCTGCCTACGACAGATCTTCCGAAGGGAGAGAAGAAAAAAGCATCTATCGCAATCTACTGAAAATCTTGGGATTTAACCCAAAATTCGCCGATTGTCATCAGTGCCATAGCAAGCCGGTTAATTATTTTTATAAAAAAGACCAGCTCTTTTTTTGCGGGAAATGCGTTAGCAAAATACCTAAAGATGAGGTAATATTTGTTTAAGATGTCTATTGACGAATTAGAAAAAAAACTTTATCAGCAATCAGCCAAAAAGCAGGTTGTTTTGGAAAAAGAAAATAAGACGCAAAAAACATCGCCTCTTTCCGTTCCCGTAGAAAAGGAGTGGGACGAGGAGAAGTTGGAAGAAAATAGCGAAAAACGATTCTCGATTATTTCCAAATTCAGCCAATACGGGCGAATTTTATTTTGGATTTTATTAGTTGTTATTATTGTAGCCGGCGGAATAGCGGGATTTTATTTTTATAAATATTATTCCAGCCGTGACATAAATCTTTTAATGGAAGCGCCAAAAGAGGCGTTAATCGGCGTTCCTTTTGATTTAACGGTTAATTTTGACAATAATTCCGGCAATATTCTTTTGGATTCAAAACTTTCAATAAATTTGCCCGATAATTCAACTTTAACCGGAGATGATTTCAGTAAGCGGATTATCACTAAGGACTTGGGCGATTTGGGAGTAGGCACTAGTTTAAAAGAAAAATTCTCGGTTATTATCATAGGAGAAGAACAAGCGGTTAAAAGTTTTAATGCTTCTTTGTCGTATTCTTTGAAGTCAACTTTGGGAACGCGATTTGAAAAAATAAAAAATATTGAAGTGAGCGTCAGGGAGCCGGGAATAAAATTAGATTTAACGACTCCACAAAAGGTTTTAAACAGCGAAGAATTCGAAATGGAAGTCCATTATCGGAATGTTGCGGAAACTGATTTTTCCAATCTTGAGTTAGAGATGGTTTATCCGCCAAATTTCACTTTTAAAAAATCAAGCGTCGCGCCGTCAGTCGGAAACCGAATCTGGCAATTGGGCAGTTTGGCAAAAGGTTCAGAAGGAAGTTTTACGATTAACGGCAGCGTTGTCGGTCAGGAAATGTCGTTTTTTGAAATTAAAAGTATTTTGAAGGCGTCTTTTTTGGGACAAAAATATTCCATTGGCGAAAAATCCGCCACTCTCAATATCGCTTCTTCGCCGCTTTCGCTGGCGATTAAAGTAAACGAGCAAACCGATTATTTAGCTTCTCCGGGCGATTTTTTAAAATACATCATCAGTTATCGCAACAATACCGATGTCGGATTGAGCGATGTCATCGTTAAGGCGCAATTAATTGGCGAGATGTTTGATTTTTCAACTTTGGGAACTCAGGCATTTTTTAGCTCTTTGGACAACACTCTTGTTTGGAATACCGCTAATTCTCCTGGATTGCGGGTTCTCGAAGCCGGAGCCGTTGGTAATCTGGAATTCCAAATAAAATTAAAATCTAATTATCCGACAAAAAGATTGTCCGACAAAAATTTTGTTTTAAAAATACGGGCTGAGATTAATTCGCCGACCGTGCCTTATTACGTGGCTTCAGAAAGAACCGTTGGATTGGCGAATTTTGAAACCAAAGTAGTCGGCGGAATTACTGTTGACGCCAGGGCGTTTTTCAGGGAGCCGAGCTGGGGAATTTCTAATAAAGGAAATTGGCCTCCGAAAGTGAACAAGCCCACTAACTTTACGATTCATTGGGTAATTACAAATTACGCCACAGATGTCCGCGAAGTTGAAGTCAGAGCGTTTTTGCAATCAGGAGTTCGTTGGACAGGGGAAGTGGAAAGTAATATAGGAACCAAGCCGGAATATAACGAAAGAACCCAAGAAATAATCTGGAAAATTGATAGAATCTCGGCGAATAAAGGAGTAATTGGCAAGTCAACCGAAGCGGTTTTTCAGATTGAAGCCACGCCTGATATCACCCAAGCCAATAATTATATGCCGTTGATGAGTCAGACATCCATTAAAGCGTTTGACGAATTCGTTAATGTGGAATTAAATAATTCAGATGAGCCATTGACCACTGATTTGACTGACGATTCAACCGTTGACCCCAAAGACGGAACGGTTTTGCCCTAAATCAATATGACAACCAATAATTTTCAGCCGAAGGCTGATCCGCCTCAGGCGGAAATGACAAAAATAGTTAGTTTATGCAAAAGAAGGGGTTTTATTTTCCCCGGTTCGGAAATTTATGGCGGATTAAAAGGCACTTGGGATTATGGTCCGCTCGGCGCCGAGCTTAAATTCAATATTAAACAGGAATGGTGGAAAGCGATGGTTAAGGATATGGACGATATTGTCGGAATAAGCGCTTCCATAATAATGAACCCGAAAGTTTGGGAAGCGTCAGGACATATTACCGGCTTTAACGACCCTTTAATAGAATGTAAGACCTGCCACCAGAGATTCAGAGCTGACCAGGAAGATGTTATCGCGGAACACGAAAATTGGCATAAAGAAAAAAAAGAAAAAACTGACTGGACTGAAGAAAAGAAATTTAATTTGTTAGTTGAAGCGAAGCTTGGCGTTGTTGAGGGAGAAAAAGATACCGCGTATTTAAGAGGAGAAATAACTCAAGGGGTTCACGTGAATTTTAAAAATATTTTAAACAGCTCGCGCCTTAAAATTCCTTTTGGCGTGGCCCAAATCGGCAAAGCGTTCCGAAATGAAATCACGCCAGGCAATTTCACTTACAGAACAATTGAATTTGAACAGATGGAGCTTCAGTATTATGTTAAGCCGGACGAAAAGGACTCAGTGAGGCATTATGAATTTTGGAAAAATTTCAGGATGGATTGGTATAAATCGCTTGGCATCAATCCGGATAATTTACGACTCAGGGAGCATAATAAAAACGAATTGGCGCATTACGCGAAAGCGGCGTGGGATATTGAATACAACGCGCCGTTCGGTTGGAAAGAATTAGAGGGTATCCATCATCGAGGCGATTGGGATTTGTCCCAGCATCAGAAATTCTCCGGCCAAGATATGTCTTATTTTGACGAAGAAATAAAAGAAAAATATATTCCTTGGGTAATTGAAACATCAGGAGGGGTTGATAGGGCGGCGTTATTTTTCTTAATAGACGCTTATTCGGAGGAGAAAGACAGGGTAGTTTTAAAATTAAATCCAAAACTCGCTCCTTATAAAGTTGCTGTGTTCCCGCTTTTGGCGAATAAACTGGAACTCGTTAAATCCGCGAGGAAAATTTATGATGACTTGCGTAAGGATTTCGCGGTTTCCTGGGATGATCGCGGGAATATTGGCAAACGATATTATTCGCAGGACGAAATCGGCACGCCGTTTTGCGTTACCGTTGATTTTCAGACATTAGAAGACGACACCGTTACAATCCGCGATCGCGACACAATGAAACAGGAAAGAATAAAAATCGTGGATTTACCGCAATATTTATTTAAACTTTTAAACTCTTAAACCTTTAAACTTTGAAACTTTTAGTACATCTATGACTATCCAAGAAATCTACAATTTAGCGATAAAAATGGGGATTGAAGCGGACCTGCGCGGCAAAACAGCAGTTCAAAAGAATCTTAAACGGCTGAAAGAAAAATACGAAAAATTGGATTCTGACGAAAAAAAAGAATTTGATAAGGAAAAATTGATTAATCCTTTTTCCGACGCGAGAATTTTGGCAGGCGACCCGAAACAAAAAGTAAAAACAATTTACGTCGGCATTGACATTGATACCGCGGAATTGATGCTTGCCAAACATTTATCGGACAGCGAGAGAAAAATCGACTTGATAATTTCTCATCATCCTTCAGGCAAGGCACTCGCCGCTCTTGATGAAGTAATGCATCTTCAGGCAGAGGTCTTGGCAGATTACGGCGTTCCGATAAACATCGCGGAAAAATTAATGTATCCGCGGATAGGAGAAGTCGCAAGAGGAGTGGCGGCTTCTAATCATAATAAAGTGGTGGACGCGGCTAATTTGCTCGGGCTTAGTTTAATGTGCGTTCATACTCCGACAGACAATCTAGTCGCTGATTTTTTAAAAAATCTTATTGAGAAAAAGAAGCCGGAAACAGTTGGCGATATAATGAAAATTTTAAAAGAAATTCCCGAATACAAAATTGCCTCCGGTTTAAATGCCGGTCCGAGTATTTTTGTAGGCAGTGAGGACAATCAAGCCGGGAAAATCGCCATTACTGAAATCACCGGCGGCACCGAAGGCAGTCCGCAACTTTACGAAAAAATGTCTCAAGCCGGCATCGGCACGATTATCGGAATGCATATGAAAGAGGAGCATAAAAAACAGGCAGAAGAGGCGCATATTAATGTCGTTATCGCAGGGCATATTTCTTCTGATTCTCTCGGAATGAATTTATTTTTGGATTCTTTGGAAAATAAAGGTATAAAAATTATTCCCGCAGCCGGATTAATCAGGGTAAAACGAAAATAATTCAACAAAGAATCACGCTGTGGTTGATTGCGGGGCGTTATAGTTAACTATAACATTTCAATCATTTGTTTAATTATTTCTTGCTACCACAAGTGGTAGCAAGAAATAATAATGGACATAAAATTATGGCTCAATCAGAAACTAAAATTTGCCAAAATTGTCATAATGATTTCATTATAGAATCGGAAGATTTTTTGTTTTACGAAAAAATAAAAGTTCCAGCGCCGACTTGGTGTCCGGAATGTAGGATGGTGAGGAGGATGATGTTTAGAAATGAACGCACTCTTTACAGGCGGGTTTGTGATTTATGCGGAAAGGATATTATTAGTATTTATAGCCCTACTTCGCCTTTTACCGTCTATTGTTATGAGTGTTGGTATAGTGATAAATGGAACCCTTTATCATACGGCCGAAATTATAATTTTTCCAAACCATTTTTTCAGCAATTTTTTGAACTTGAATTTACTGCCCCTAAACTCGCGCAACAGAAATCTAACGATTTAGTGAATTCCGACTACACAAATCATGTTGGCGGCCTTAAGGATTGTTATCTTATCTTTGCGTCCGTCAATGACGAAGAATGTTATTTTTGTAATTATGTAAGCTATTCTAAAAATATTGTTGATGGCCTAAGAATTTCCAAGGGTGAAATCTCATACGATTGTGTGGATTTAACGAATTGTTATAATCTAAAATTTTCTCAGCAATGCCAAGATTGTTTTGACAGTTGGTTTCTTTATAACTGCAGAGGATGTTCAAATTGTTTTTTATGTACTAATCTTATGCACAAATCTTATTGCATTAGGAACAAACAATACATCAAGGATGCTTACTTTAAAGAATTAGAGAAGATGAATATAAACAGCCGAGAGGTTGTTGAAAAATTAAAAGCAGAGTTTGTGGACTTAAAACGGAAAACCATAAAGCGTGCAACCGAAGGTTTTAATAATCATAATTCAACAGGGAGCTATCTTAAAAACACAAAAAATTGTAAAAACTGTTTTGATGTAGGAGATGCCGAAGATTGTAGTTATGTTGGGTACGGAAATAACGTTAAAGATGTAATGGATGCTTACGCAGTGTACCCGACAACAGAATTATGCTACGAAGTGGTTGGCGCAGGAAATCCGACTTATCATTCCTTATTTACTTATTTGCCATGGGCAGGTTCTTATTTAGAATACTGCATTAATGCTTTTTCTAACTGCCATAATTGTTTTGGCTGTAATCAAGTTCGTAATGCCCAGTATTGCATCCTCAACAAACAATACACCAAAGAAGAATACGAAACATTAGTCCCTAAAATCATAGAACATATGAATTCTATGCCTTATATAGACAAAAAAGGCAGGGTCTACAAATACGGCGAATTCTTTCCTCCAGAACTATCTCCTTTCTGCTACAACGAAACCATAGCTCAAGAATACTTCCCATTAACCAAAGAACAAGCATTAGAACAAGGTTATTCATGGAAAGATTCCGAGGAGCGCAACCTCAAGATAGACATCAAAACAGAAGATCTGCCAGACCATATCAAAGACGTCAAAGACGATATCATCAACAAAATCATAGAATGTCAGCATCAAGGCAAGTGTAATGAACAGTGCACAGAGGCCTTCAAAATTATTCCCCAAGAACTTGAATTCTACCGCAAGATGAATCTTCCTTTGCCTCGTCTCTGCCCTAACTGCCGTCATTATCAGCGTCTCAAACAGAGAAATCCCTTGAAATTATGGAAAAGAAAATGTCAATGTAACGGAGAAAAATCATCAAACAATGTCTACCAAAACACCATTGCTCATTCTCACGGCAACGAACCCTGTCCGAACGAATTTGAAACCACTTACGCGCCAGAAAGACCGGAAATAGTTTATTGCGAGAAGTGCTATCAACAGGAGGTGGTGTAGCTTGGTGTATCAGTTGACTGATACACTGTGTTAGTTGATTGATGCGGTAGTAATTATTGTATTTATAAATTAATGAACAAAATTAAAAAAATCATCTTAGATAACGGCTTAAGGATAATTTTAGCGCCTCAACCGCAGAATTTGGCGACCACGGTTTTAGTTTTAGTTGAAGCCGGCTCAAAATATGAAACCAAAGAAATCAACGGGCTTTCCCATTTTTTGGAACATATGTGTTTTAAGGGCACTAAAAAACGGCCTACTACTATGGATATTTCTTCGGAGTTGGAGGAAATCGGCGCTCAATATAATGCTTTTACGGGGATGGAATATACAGGTTATTACGCTAAAGCCCAATCAAAGCATTTTAGCAAGATTTTAGACATAATTTCAGACATTTATCTTAATCCTGTTTTTAAATCGGAAGAAATTAACAAAGAAAAAGGAGTTGTTATTGAGGAAATAAATTATATAGAAGATACGCCGATTAGGAAAGTTTGGGATATTTTTTTAGAGGCGCTTTATGGAGACCAACCGGCTGGTTGGGATATTCTTGGGAGTAAAGAAGTAATTCAAAAATTAAATCGCGAAGATTTTTTAAAATATCGAAATGAACATTATGTCGCTAAAAGCACCATTGTTGTTGTTGCCGGAAATTTTGACGAAAAAGAAACTATTAAAGAAATTCAAGACGCTTTCAAGGGAATTATTTCTGAAAAGAAATTCGGTAAAGTAAAAACGCAAGAGTCCCAAAATAAGCCAGAGGTTTTATTAAAATTTAAACAAACCGACCAGACGCATTTAATTTTAGGCGTTCGGGCTTTTGATATTTTTGACGAACGTAAATACGCTTTGCAGATTTTATCCGATATTTTAGGAGGAGGTTTTAGTTCTCGACTCGTCCAGAAAATAAGAGAAGAAATGGGCGCGGCTTATTACGTCCATTCCGGGGCAGATCTTTATACCGATCACGGTTATTTAGCCGTTTCAGCCGGCGTTGATAATAAAAAAATTGACGACGTGATTAAGGCGATACTTAATGAGTTTAAATTATTAACTGAAAAAGCCGTTGTAGAAGAAGAATTGCAGCGCGTAAAAGACCATTTGACCGGAGGTTTGATTCTTGGTTTGGAGACATCCGATGCTATCGCTTCTTTTTACGGCGGTCAGGAAATTATCGCTAAAAAAATAATTTCTCCGGAGGACTTAATCAAAAAAATCCAAGCTGTTAAATCCGAGGAAATTATGGCCGTGGCAAAGGATATTTTTCAAAATAATAAGTTGAATTTGGCGATTATCGGGCCGTTGTCCGCCAAAGGTGGATCCGCCTCTGGCGGAAAAGATAAGAGAGGGCTTGAATCTATATTAAAAATATAGTATAATATCTCACATGGAGAGGAAACCATTTGAAATAACATGGTCTTCGCTTTGGAGGATTTTCTTTATGCTACTTTTAGTGGTTGTTTTTATATTAGCCAAAGAAGCGCTTATTATTCTTTTTCTTGCCATTGTTATTTCTTCGGCTCTTGACGCGCCGGTCAGCTATCTGGAAAGTAAAAAAATTCCCAGAATTTTGGGCGCTTTGATGATTTATTTAATCGTCTTGGCAATTTTATCTTTAGTTTTATATACCATTGTCCCCATCGCTTTTCTTGAACTGAAAGATTTACTGGGAAATTTTGATAAACTAAACATACCGGCTTTGGGCGATTTTAACACTTCCCAAATTCTTAATCAGCTCGAAAAAGGAGTGGGTAATTTAACGAACACTCTTATTTCCGGCAGCGCTTCGCTTTTTGACGTTGTTGCTTCAATTTTCGGCGGAGTTGTTTTTATAATCGCGACCTTTATTTTATCTTTTTATTTGGTAGTCAGCCGGAGCGGAGTAGAACAATTTTTAAGAGCGATTCTGCCGACAATTCACGAAGAAAGAGCGGTTGAAATTTATCTCCGCGTCCGGAAAAAACTGGGACTCTGGCTTCAAGGTCAAATTATTCTAAGTTTAATCGTCGGTTTGGTAACCGCTTTTGGATTGTTGATTTTAGGGGTTAAGTATAGTTTATTGCTTGGGGTCTTGGCGGGCATTTTTGAAGTGGTGCCGTATGTGGGGCCGATTTTTGCCGGTTTTCTGGCGTTTATGATAGCAACCGATGTTTCTTTGAAATTGGGCATCTATGTAATCGCGCTTTTTATAATAATACAGCAGATAGAAAGCCATTTTTTGGTTCCAATCGTAATGAAAAAAACAGTCGGTCTTCATCCGGTTGTTGTGGTTATTTCTTTATTGGCCGGAGCTCAAATCGCCGGTTTTATCGGAGTGCTTTTGGCGGTTCCTGTGGCAGTTGTTTTGCAAGAGATTATTGAAGAATGGTCGGAACGCAAGCATCGTAAGTTAGAATAGAGAATGTCAAAAAAGTTTTATCTTACCACCGCTATCGCTTATGTTAATGCCCCACCGCACATGGGGCATGTTTTGCAATTCGTCAGGGCGGATGTTTTGGCGCGTTATTATCGTTTAAAAAATAATGATGTGTTTTTTTTGACCGGCGCGGACGAGTACGGCTCAAAAATTTATAAAACCGCTCAAAAAGAAAAAATTTCTCCGCAAGAATTAGTTGATAAAAACGCCGCTAAATTTAAAGCCATAGACGAACTTTTAAATATCTCTTATAGCGATTTCGTCAGAACCACCGACGGAAAAAAACATTGGCCCGGCGCCCGACTTATCTGGAAGAAACTGAAAGAAAAAGGCGATTTATACAAAGACAAATACGAAGGATATTATTGCAGCGGTTGCGAAGCGTATCTGACGGAAAAAGAATTAATTGACGGAAAATGCGTTTATCACAATGTTGAACCGGAATTTCTGAAAGAGGAAAATTATTTTTTCAGATTATCCAAATACTCTGACAAACTTTTAAAACTCATCAAAAATAATAAAATTGAAATTATTCCGGCTTCGCGTGGGAAAGAGGCGTTAAATATCATCAAAGAAGGACTTAGGGATGTCAGTTTTTCTAGACCAAAAGAAATTTTGCCGTGGGGTATTCCGATTCCGGGCGATGACAAACAAGTAATGTATGTTTGGTGCGATGCTTTGACGAATTATGTCTCAGGTCTTGGTTATGGAGGTAAGGATTTAAAGAAATTTAAAAAATATTGGCCGGCTGACCTTCATATTATAGGAAAAGACAATTTAAGATTTCATGCCATATATTGGCCGGCGATGTTGCTTTCTGCTGGTTTACCTTTACCGAAAAAAATTTATGTTCACGGATTTATCACTTCCGGCGGACAGAAAATGTCCAAGAGTTTAGGGAATGTAATTGACCCGTTTGAAATAGTTAAAAAATACAGCGCCGATTCCTTGCGTTATTTTCTTTTGCGCGAAATTCCGGCTTATGAAGACGGCGATTTTACCGAACAGAAATTCAGGGAACGATATAACGGAGAATTGGCAAACGGATTGGGAAATTTTTGCGCTCGGGTTTTAACGCTCGCCTCAAAAACGAAAATCAAAGCAAATTCGCGAGGAATCGATAAATCCATCAATAAAAAAATCAAAGACACCGAAAAATTGATTGATAAAAATCTGACGGAATTTAAATTTAACGAAGCGTTGACGGCAATCTGGGATTTAATCAGTTTCGGCGACAAATACATAAATCAAAATAAGCCGTGGGAAAAAGGGGATAAGAGAAAAGAGGTAAAAAACAAAAAAACAATCGTCAATTTAATCGCGATTTTGGGCAATGTGGCGGAATTTTTAAAGCCGTTTCTTCCTGAGACATCTGAAAAAATTTCCAAAAGCATAAAAAAACCACAAAAGAAATCCGATATTCTTTTTCCGAGGTTGGTTGACTGAAATTAAGGGCGTTTTATAATTATTTTTATGGAAAACAAAAGTAAATATTGGAAGTTTGTTATAGGGTTTTTAATAATTATGGTTTTGGTCGGCGGAGGGTTTTTTGTTTGGGAAAAATATTTAAGCCCGGAGGCGAAAAGTAATCGGGAAACACAGAAAAATTACGAAAAATATCTTGATTGGCAGGCGAATTATGAAAAAGCGATGAGGGAAGACACTTATGGCGGAAAAACGCCGCAAGAGACATTAAATATGTTTATTGATGCGTTGAAAAAAGATGACATTGAGTTAGCGAGTAAGTATTTTGCGTTGAATACTAATGAAAATAGTGAGTATTATTTGACAAGAAGAGAATGGGAGGAAGGATTAAAAAAGGCGGAAGACGAAAGAAAATTAGGAGAAATAATAAATAATGTATTAAATGCAAAACCAGACTTAAAAGCGGCGATAAATAGTGATTATTATGTATTCACAACTCGAGATAAAAACGGCATTGTAGTTGTTGATATAGACTTACATTTTAATAAAGAATCTGGCGTATGGAAAATTACAAGCTTATAAAATTTTTAATCCCGATTTTTATATTAGGGTTTTTTATTATTAGTTTCAATAATGTTTTTGCTTACAGCGTAGAAACGCATGCTTTTTTAACCGATGAAATTTCTAAATTTTACAATCAAAATTTTCCGAATAACAAAATTTCTAATGATTTAGCCTCATATCTCTTAGATGGCGCGCGACGCGAAGACGACGCTCCGCGTTGGATGAACCATTTTTTTGACCCGATTTATAATCGCGGCTTAACAGATTCAGTTTTGGGAACTTGGCAGAAATCAAAAGATTGGGCTCAAGACGATATTAATCAAATTTCAGCTTTATATAACCCGGTTCTTAACAGCACTTTGGCGGATTTGTATGTGTTAACTGACCCTGGGAAATTAAGGGAGACCGATTTTAGTTGGCAAAGAGCTATCGCCGACTATGTAAAGGGCGATCAAAAAAGAGCATTTTATGCCTTGGGTCATATTATTCATTTAATCGAAGACGCTTCAGTGCCTGACCACACTAGAAACGACCCGCATCCTGGCGACAGCGTTTACGAAAATTATACTCAAAAATTTACCCTTTCTAATCCTGATGTTGATTTTAATAAAAGATTATTAAGTAAAACGCCTTTTATTCTTTCTGATTTAGGATCTTATTTTGATGCGTTAGTAAAATATTCAAACAATGGTTTTTATAGTAAAGATCGAATTGGCGTTCAAGATGGATATAATTTACCAGAACCAAATTATTTTGAGATACTTAACGATGGGCGAAGTTATGGTATATATCAGGATAGAGAGTTTGGAGATTATCCTATTATTAAAGCGAGTAGTATCCTAGAAGTAAGAAGAGATGAATTGTTAAATCGTCCTTTAATTGCATCTGCTTATTGGTCTCGCCTCTCCACTAAATCCGTCCAATATGGCGCGGGCGTGATTAATCTTTTCTTTCAGGAAGTTGAAAAAGCGAAAAACGACCCGAATTTTATAAAACAGGAAGAAGAATCGTTTTTTGGAAAAATCATCGGTAAAATTAAAAATCTGACCGGTCAGGCCATTTCCACTGTCGGCGGTTTCTTTTCGGATTTATTAGGTGGTGATAATCAAGGTTTCCAGCCAGCCGGGCAAATTAGTTTAGACAAACCGGAAGATGTCCAGTTAATTGGACAGGCAAAAACAGACGAAGCTAAAAACATTGAATCGACGGGAGATTCTACGCAAACACCCGCTCAAACTTCTTCTCAATCTCAAAATCAAATCCCAAAATCCAATTCTTCTAAAAATATTCAGCAACCGCAGATTATTGAAGAAGACGAGGAATTAAATGAACAGCAAGAAATTCAAGAACAAATCCAGCAAGAACAGCAAAAAATTATTCAGCAGCCGGAACAAATTCAACTTCTTGGAAAAACCTGCAGTTTTGCGACGGGAGACAATAAAACGCCGTCTCGACAAGGCGTAATTATCAACGAAGTCGCTTGGATGGGTACAAGCAATAGCGCCAACGACGAATGGATTGAATTGAAAAACATTTCCGGCGGTGCGGTTGATATAAATGGTTGGCAAATAATCGATCAAGGCGAACAGATTAAAATTCAGCTTGGTCTTATTAATAAGACCAAGCTGAATTCGGGAGAGTTTGTTCTTTTAGAACGCACTGATGACGATTCCGTGCTAGGCATCACAGCAGATTTCGTTTACACCGGCGCGCTTTCCAATACTAATGAAGGTTTGCGACTTTTTGACGGGCAATGCAATTTGATTGACGAGGTTTTGGCTGATTCTAATTGGCCGGCCGGCGACAGCGCTCAAAAACGTTCTATGGAACGTTCGTCTGATTTATCATGGCACACTTACAACGGCGTATCTCAAAATAACATTTTCGGCACGCCGAAAAAAGAAAATTCGCAGCCAACGGTTGCTACCACTAGTGGTAGCAACGGCGATTCCACGACCATCATTCAACAGCCGACAACTAACGACCAACAACAAACTGTTAAAATTTTAATTAATGAAGTCCAAATTGCTGGCGTTACTGCTGATGATGAATTTATTGAACTATACAATCCCAATAATCAAGAAGTTGATCTTAAAAATTGGGTTTTAAAAAAGAAAACCTCAAGTGGTTCAGAGAGTAATTTAGTTAGTTCGGCTAGTTTTTCAGGCACAATTCCCGGCCTAGGTTATTTTTTAATCGTTCACCAATTAAAAGATGATGGTACTTCAAATTATCAAGGTCAAGCTTCCCCTAATCTTTATTTTTCGGGAAAAACTTATTATATTGCCACTAATAATACAATCTTACTTTATGATCAGAACAATAATTTAATTGATAAAGTCGGGTTCGGATTAGCCTCTGACTGCGATAATAATTGCGCTTTAAATCCTGACGCTAACAATAGTATTCAGAGAAAATTCCAGAATAGCACTTTTGTTGACACTGACAATAATGCCAATGATTTTGAAATTCAAAATTGTCCGAGTCCGAAAACGCAACCATTAGCTTGTCAATCGGCGCAAAATAATCAAGCGCCAAGCGCTTTTTTTGTTTATACTCCGCAGAATCCTGAAGTTAATGAAGAAATAATTTTTAACGCCGCTTCCTCAACAGATGACGGTCAAATTATTTCTTATCAATGGGATTTTGGAGATAACGCGACTTCATCGGTAACGGCTGCCACTACCACTCATTCCTATCCGCAAGCTGGAAATTATTCTGTAAGTTTAATTGTTTTTGATAATAACAACGCCACTTCAACAGCGACTTCAACTATTATTTCTGTTAATCCTTCTCAGCCAGCCGGCGTTGATCATTTAGTTATTAGTGAAATTTTATTTAACGCGGAAGGCGATGATGTGGGCAAGGAATTTATTGAATTATATAATCCAACTGGAGAAGAAAGGAATCTATCCGGCTGGTCGTTGAAATATGCAAAAGAAAATTCAACTTCAACAGAATCATTAGCGTCTTTTGGCTCTGTCCAAGAAGATGTTTTGTCTATTTTTACAAAAAGATTTCTACTGGTTGGCTTTTATAATTATGACGCTTTAAATTACGGCAATAAAACCGCGGACATAAAAAGATCAAAATCTCTTCCTAACGGCAGTGAGCAAATAACCGTTATTTTATATGATGTTCAGGGTAATGAAATTGATAAAATGATTTATGGCGATGTTTCTATTGCTGCCGCAGGTCAAAGTTTGGAGCGAAAAGCGTGGCAAGATAGTCAGTGCGTGTCCAGTCAACTGGACGGCGAATTTTTAGGTAATGATTGTGATCGCGATTATGACGATGACAATGACACGACCGACTTTGAAATTCGCCAAACACCAAATCCTCAAAATTCTCAAAGTTTAGCGGAGCCGAGAACGATTTCAACTTCAATTACGGAGGAAAGCTGGGACATATCTTATAACCCAGATACCCTTTCGATAAACTTCAGCTGGCCGGAAAACCCAAACTTAACCTATGAAATTATGGAATATAACAGCCCCGGCGTTTCTATTTTTAGGGGTTCCGGCGCGGTTTTTTCTAAGGCGATTGACGAAGTCGGCCGCAAATATAAATTTTCCATTCAGGCGTTTGATACTGAAGGCGCTGGTTCGGAATTAATCTACAAAGAAATTGAAGCGCCAAGTTTTCTGAAAGAGGTTTATTTTTATAAAAATCCTCAAACCGGAGATAATCTTGTTGAACTGCGATACGAGAAATATCCATTTTTACCCAATATTTATCCATACGGAGCGGACTCGTGGCATTCTTTAATTCTTTATTTTAATCAAGAGCCGGCCGGAGAACCAATTTTGGGGAATTACGGCGTTCCCGTAAATACAAACGACATTTTGCAGGTTAAATACGGCACTTGCGGCGATAGCGGTTCTGACGCTCCGCATTATAATATTTTACTGCGAGACGATATTGTCAGCGAGAGCAGCAAGTGTTATCCGGCCGGAGGAATAATCGCCGGAACATTGTATCACGGTTTATTGGAAGACAAGAATTTAATCCTCAAAGTTGTTATTCCGGAAGACGTGGATATTCAAGAAAGCGATTATTTAACCATTGCTTATTATGGGAGAATAAACGCGGAGCCGTCTAACGATTTTAAACTTATCGCCGTTGATAAAATCAAACATCATTTTCAAAACGAATCGCCAGAGCACCAGCCACCGACCGCGCCTTCTGATTTTCAGACAGAATTTAACGGAGTAGATACTTTAATCGTTTCTTTCGCGTCGTCAAACGACCCGGATACAATAGATAGTTTAATTAATTATCAGTTAAGCAGCGATGGAGAAAATTGGCAGACAATTGAATTTATCGGCGGTAGCGATTCAAGCCGGAGATATACTCAAACATCTCTAAATCTCGGAGAAAATTATAAACGATATTTCAGAAGCGTTGACGATTTTGGATTAACTTCCGAATCGGTTGAAGTAAATTGGCAATATCCGCCGGTAGGGATTCGATTTTCACAAGACCAAAGCGATTCTTGGAGCGATATTTGGGGAACGAAAGATTATTATTGGAATTGCGGTCAGTCGTCCGGATCGTCTTGCCCGACCAGTATTAGTTTGCAAAGTTTTGTTCCGGAGAGCGATTTTGAATTTGATTTAGCGGCAGTAAAATTAAAACAAAGCGGAACCGGAACGACTATGGAAATTATGGTTTTAAATAATAAAATAGAAAATGAACAGGATAAACCGGATTTCAACAATGTCGTAGCCGTTTCAGAGACGAAAACTATATCTAATCCCGATGAAAACAAAGAAACGATTTTTTCTTTCAACTCGCCGGCTTCTTTGAGCGGAAACAATAAATATTGGTTCGTTTTGAATGTTAATAATTATTCTCAGGAATCTTCTTTTTATAATAATATTAGTATGTGGCAGAATGTTTTGTTGCAGGGTAATGTTTATGCTGGCGGCGAAGCGGCAAAAGCCAAATTCGGCGGCAACGATTTTCAGATTTTACCGGACGCTGATTGGTATTTGAAATTGGCTTTAAGCGGAGAATAAAAAAATAAACAAGCATGATATATAATCAACCCCTATATTACGAAATCGCGTTTAGTTTTATTAACCCCAAAAAACAGGTTGATAATTTTGAGAAAATAATCAAAAAATTCAGCAAAATAAAAGTTAGGAGATTTTTAGACATAGCGTGCGGTCCGTCTTTGCAATTAAGAGAAATCGCGAAGCGCGGATATGAAGCAGTCGGATTGGATTTGAGCCGGCAAATGCTGGCATATTTAAAAAGAAAAGCGAGAGAAGACGGCGCTAAAATAGAAGCGGTAAGGGCGGATATGACGAAGTTTAAATTAAAAAATAAAGCGGATTTCGCTTTTATCGCGATGGGTTCTTTGGTTGCGGGGTCAAACAATGAATTTTTAAGTCATTTGGATTCCGTTGCTTTATCGTTGAATAAGGGAGGACTTTATTTTATTCAGAATCAGTATTTGGATTGGAAAAAAACAGAAATGAGTTGGAAAATGGAAAAAGACGGGATAAAAGTCAAAACAACTTATAAAAGCGACTTTAAAAACATTCTTAACCAAATTTACGCGGAAAAAATAACGCTTGATGTTGATGATAAGGGGAAAAGGAGAAAATTTATAAATAAAAGAGACGTGAAGTTTATTTTTCCGCAGGAATTTAAAGCGCTTATAGAATTAAATAATAAGTTTGAATTTTTGGGATGGTGGAAAACGAACCCCGACAATTGGGATTTGGATAAACCGCTTGAAAAAGCTAAAAATTTAAACGGCAACATAATTATTCTTAGAAAAAAATAAATGGAAATAGTTGTAATTCTTCACGACATCCGCAGTTTGCATAATGTTGGAAGTATTTTTAGAACCGCGGACGCGGCCGGAGTAAAAAAAATTTATTTATGCGGAATTACGCCGTCGCCGATTGACGCTTTCGGAAAGTTAAGGCCTCAATTAAATAAGGTTTCTTTGGGCGCGGAAAAATTTGTGGAATGGGAAAAGGTGAAGTCAACTGTGCCGCTTATTGTTCGTCTTAAAAAAGAAAGGCACAAAATTTTCGCTATTGAGCAAAATAAAAAATCTGTTCCGTATTACAAATTCCCTAAATCCTATATTCTAAATTCTAAATTCTGTTTAGTGGTAGGCAACGAAATCAAAGGATTGCCGCAATCAATTTTGAAAAAAGCCGATAAAATTCTGGAAATCCCGATGAAAGGTAAAAAAGAGTCGCTTAATGTAAGCGTGGCGTTTGGCATTGTTGTTTTCCATTTAAATTTGGTAAAATAAAAATATGACAAAAATAGCTATCAACGGTTTTGGTAGGATTGGAAGATTGTTTTTCCGGCAGGCGTCTGAAATAGCCGATTTTGACATTGTTGCGATAAACGATCTCGGCAACAAAGACAATCTTTTATATCTTTTGAAATATGACAGCGTTTACGGCAGATTTTCCGATTTTGAGTCAAAAATAAAAAACGTCAAATTTTTAAACGAGAAAGACCTGGCAAAATTGCCGTGGAAGGATTTAGATATAGATATAGTAGTTGAGGCAACAGGCGTTTTTGAATCGTTTGAAAAAGCCAAAGTTCATTTGGACGCTGGAGCGAAACGTGTTGTCTTAACCGCGCCCGCAAAAGACGCAGAAGGCACAGATGGCGGTAAGACAATTTTAGTCGGCATTAACGAAGGCGAATTAAAAGAAACAATTTTAACTTCCAACGCTTCCTGCACAACCAACGCGGCGGCGCCGGTTATCGCAATTTTGGCGGAGAATCCGGGCATTGAAAAAGCGATTTTAAATACTGTTCACGCTTATACTGCCACTCAAACAATCGTTGACAGCTCGGTTAAAGGCGAAGATTTTCGGCGCGGACGAGCCGGAGCGCAGAATATTATTCCGTCCACCACTGGCGCGGCAAAAGCCGTAACCAGAGTTATTAAAGAATTAGAAAATAAATTTGACGGCGTCGCGATGAGGGTGCCGGTGTCAAGCGGTTCAATAGCGGACATCACTTTTGTTTCAAAAAGAAAAACATCAGTTGAAGAAATTAACGATATTCTCAAAAAAGCCGCCGAGTCCCCGCGTTGGAAAGGAATTTTAAAAACAACCGATGTCCAGCTCGTTTCCTCTGATATTCTCGGCGAGCCATTTGGCGCGATTGTTGATTTGAAATTTACAAAAGTAGTTGATGGCGACTTAGTGAAAGTTTTAGCGTGGTACGACAACGAATGGGGATATGTGGCGATGCTGGTGAAGCATGTGCTGAAATCAGCTGTCCAGTTAACTGGACAGAGGTAAATATAAGATATAAGATATAAGATATAAGATATAAGATATAAGATATAAAAGGTCAAAAAATAACAAAAATATAAAAATGGACAATAAAACTATGAAAAAATTAATTATTTCTTTCAGCGTCTTGATAATTTTTTCTCTGATTTTCTCAACAGCCGTTTTCGCAAAGGATTTTGAATTGCCTGAAGCTGGGATTACTCCAGATTCTCCTTTCTATTTTCTCAAAGCATGGAAAGAATCAATCCAGACATTTTTTACTTTTAACGCCGAGCAAAAAGTTAAACAGTATCTTCATTTAGCCGGCGTGCGTTTGGCTGAATATCAGAAAATGATTGAAAAGGGAAAAACCGAAATCGCTGAGAAAACACTGATTAAATACCAAGACCAATTGGACCGCGCTCTTGAAAAAACCGAGGAGTTAAAAGACAAAGAAAAAGATGTTGAAGAATTAATTGAACAAATTCAAGAGGCAACATCTAATCATTTGCAAGTTCTTCAAGAAAATCTTGAAAAAGTCCCAGAACAAGCCAAAAAAGGGATAGAAAATGCGATTGAGAATTCGCAGAAGCAGGTTGAAAAGATTTTGGAAAGACCGATACAAAAAGCTTGTACATTTGAAGCTAAAATTTGTCCTGACGGCTCTGCTGTCGGAAGAACTGGTCCAAATTGCGAATTTATGGAGTGTCCGGGAGAAACAAAAACCGACGAAACCGCGGACTGGAAAACTTATCGGAATGAAAAGTATGGGTTTGAAGTGAAGTATCCGAAAGATTGGTTAATTGAAAGTGCTGAGAAAAACGGAGTGAACAATATGGTTTTTGTTTTGCAACTGTCTAGTGGTAGAGTTGGCGGTTTTTTGACTGTTTTTTCTATTTTAACAACCCTTAATGACATCAGACAAGATTTTAGCAGATTGGCAAACCAGCAGCCACCAGAAGCAAAAATAGAAATTAAAGAATTTAATATAGGCACTAAACCAGCGTTAAAAATAAACTATCTAGATAGAATTACAAGTGAGTCCGCGGGAAAATTGGTAGAAACTCCAATAAGTATTCTAGGGACTAGCGGCAATAATTATTCTTACAGTTTAGTTTGTTCGTCAGATAAAAATATATGCGATAAATTCCTCTCCACTTTCAAATTTATTAAATAATTTTTGCTTTTTGAGGTCTTGCGTTTTCGGTTTTGGTTTGGTATCATAAAAATATGTTAACAGAATTTATTAATAAGAAATTAAAAACAGCGCGATATAAATTACTGAAAAACGGGGCTTATTTTGGCGAGATATACGGGTTAAAAGGCGTTTGGGCTTCGGCAAAAAATTTAGAGGATTGTCGTAAAGAACTTCAGGAAGTTTTAGAGGATTGGCTTTTATTAAAAATTAAAACAGGAGGTGATATTCCCGGTTTTCGCATTAAAATAGACCAGCGTCAATTGGTTAGCGCATAATGCCTAAAAATATTTCTTGGCGTAAGATGGTTCAAAAATTTCGTCGACTTGGATTTGACGGCCCTTATTCAGGTGGCCGTCATTTATTTATGATTAACAATAATCTTAAAGTTCATATTCCAAACCCGCATCGCGGCGATGTCAGTAAATATCTTATTGCGGAAATTTTAAGGCAAGTTGAAATTTCTTCTAAAGATTGGGATGACGCGTAATTAATTATAAATAAATATATATGATCATATACATAGCCGCAGACCATCGCGGTTTTAAACTCAAAGAAGTTCTCAAAATTTTTTTAGAGGAAAACGGACATCAAGTCGTTGATTTTGGCAACGACCATTACGATGAAAACGACGATTATCCGGATTTTGTTTTTCCGGTCGCCAAGAAAGTTGCTGAAAATCCGGAGCAAAATCGGGGAATTGTTTTAGGCGGCTCTGGACAAGGCGAAGCTATGGTAGCGAACAGAATTAAAGGCGTAAGAGCCGCGGTTTTTTACGGCGGTTCGGAAGAAATCATCAAACTTTCCCGCGAGCACAACAACGCAAATATTCTTTCTTTGGCTGCTGATTTTTTAGGCGAAGAACAAGCCAGGCAAGCGGTTAGAATTTGGTTGGAAACGCCATTCAGTAGCGAAGATCGTCACTTGCGAAGAATCGGGAGAATTGACGCGATTTAATAAGTTATCCACAGGAGTGGGTTTGCGGGGGGGGCGTTATGGTAAAATTACTTTATATGAAAAACATTAAATATTTATTGGTCGCTTTTTTCGCGGTCAGTTTGATTTTGCCGAGTTTTAGTTCCGCGGCAACCGCAGAAGAATTACAAGTGCAAATCTCCGCGCTTTTAGCGCAAATTCAGTCGCTGAAAGCTCAATTGGCGCAGGTTCAGGGTCAGCCAGTTGCTTGGTGCCATAATTTTAACGCGAATTTGAAAGTTGGAGACACTGGTTCTGAAGTGGGGAATTTAATTACTGCGCTGAAAAGAGAGGGTTTTGAAATTAATAATTTAGAACAAGGAGATTCGGTGGATGTATCCTTTGAAGAATCCATTGCCTCGGCTGTTTCCGGCTTCCAGCAAAAATATGCTGACGAAATTCTTAAACCTCTAAACCTTCGGTATGGCACTGGTTATCTTGGCAAGAGCACGAGAGCAAAGTTAAATCAACTTTATAGTTGCGATGTAAAACCAAAACCGCAACCATTTCCTTGCCCGATGTATGCGTCTCCGTCGCCAGATTTCTGCGCAGGAGGAAAGATAGTCTATCCCGAAAAAGACGAAAATAGTTGTTTTCGACCGCCGAAATGCATTCTTCCTCCATCTGATAATCAACAGCCTGTAATTCACGGTGTAGGCGGACCAACAACCTTAAAGAGCGGAGAAACTGGAACATGGGTAATTAAAGCTTATGACCCGGAAAATAGTCCGCTAACTTACGATGTAAATTGGGGAGATACTTTTGGAAGCGGTGCTTCAGCAACAGCGAATCTGCCTTCGCAAACCGCCACTTTCACTCATTCTTACAGCGTTGCCGGAACATATAACCCAGTTTTCACGGTTATTGACAACAAAGGTCTTTCCGCGAAAACAAGCATCAGCGTGAATGTCGGTAGCGCCGTAGTTGAAACCGGCGCTATGAAAATTACAGTGATGTGGGATACTGGAATCCGATGCATAACAACGCCTTGTCCGTCAGCAACGATTTTATATAACGCCAAAGTATCGGTTTATAACGAAAAAGGTTCTTATATTGGGACCAAGGACACAAGCGGTAGTACAGCGGTTTTTGAAAATTTACCAGTCGGAATTTATACAGCGATTGCCAGCGCCGAGGGCTACGAAGATGGAAAGTTAGAATTCAAAATTGTGGCTAATATCGGTGGATATTTAACGATTATTCTCAATAAAAAGACAGTCGTCACTCCTTCTATCAACGTGCTTTCACCGAACGGTGGGGAGACATGGGTTATTGGAGAACAGGGGAAGATAACTTGGACAACGATTGGTATCCCAGCCACTAATTTGATGACTGTTCGTTTGCGCGACGCAGCAGGAGTTGAACATTATCTCTCTTATGAGTCTCCGAACACCGGAGGACTTTCATTTGTCATTCCTTCAACGCTTGCAGCGGGGAAGTATACGGCAGAAGTAAAAACCGCTTACAATAATCAGAGTTATCTTGACGCTAGCGATGCAGCGTTCAGTATTGTGGCGACAACCACCACTCCCTCCATCACCGTACTTTCGCCGAATGGGGGGGAGAAGTGGACTGCTGACTCAAGTCAAAAGATTGGATGGGCATTTACCTCCGATATTAAAAATATTAATTATTATCTTTTGGATAAGGATAAGAATAAGAATTCCTCATTTCTCGGCACCCTTCCTGCGAATCAATACTTCATCATTTATCAAATTCCTAGCGCTGTATATTTACCTGCCTATACTTCGGCATGGATAAAAATATGTGACGAATTCCTTAAGGTTTGTGACGAATCTAACGCCCCCTTCAGCATTGTGGCGGCAGGATTATCCACTAATGCCCAGAAACTTGATTACAACAATGATAATGTTTTAGACCTCAATGACACTAACTTTCTTAACAACGTGAGTGTGGGTAATAATCAATGCCCTGCAAACAAAGTTTGTGACATTAACAAAGACGGAAAGGTTGACATTTCTGATGTCATATTGATCCAGAGAATAGTTTTGGGATTAGATCCAGTGCCGGATTTTGTCATTTCCACTTCCATTACTACTGCCGTTCTTTCGCCGAACGGAGGAGAAAAGTGGGAGATTGGGAAGACGTATGAGATAAAATGGAGTGCTGAAAATATTCCAAGCACAAATAAATTTCAAGTTGTATTAAATAAAACAACTGGCGAGGTTTATACTCATGTTTCGGATTTGTTAAGTTCAAGTGCAAGAAATTTTTATTGGACTATACCCTCTAATATTACTCCTGCTAATTATTATCATATTGGTATAAATCTTTGGGATACTAGTAAAAATATTATAAATACATCTGATTCTAGCGACGCGCCCTTCAGTGTTGTGGCGGTAGCTACTACTGCGCCTAATCTATCCATTAGTTTGAGTTCAGCCACTGCGCTTTCAAAACAGGTGGTGATGGGTTCAATTAATAACAGCTTGGCGACTTTTCGTTTTTCCAATACTGTTGCGGAACCAATCAAAATTAACAGCTTAACAATTACCTCTGTCTCATCGAGCGGCTACACTGTGCCGTCGTTTGCAAATCTCCGTATTTATAGCGGCTCAACAATGGTTGGCGGGCCGATTGAGGGCTCGTCGCTCGGCAATGGTTCTTGGAAATATGTTTTCTATTTTGCCACTCCGCCGGTTGTGACTCAAACCAGTTCATTGGATCTTGAAGTGAAAGGAGATGTTAATTCGTACGAAAGCGGCGGGTCGCAATCCGGTGCGAGTTATAATTTCCAATTTACTTCAGCTACAGGGTTCGGGCAAAATTCCAATCTATCAGCCAATATTGTCGGTTCGGCTGTCGGTAACGCAATGACTGTTGTGGCGGCAACAAGTACTCCTTCCATCACCGTGCTTTCGCCGAACGGAGGGGAAGTATGGACGGTCGGTCAACAGAATAAAATTCAATGGACAATGTCGTCGCTTAAAGGACGCGTTTATATTCAGTTGCTTAAGGGCGGAACATATGTGCAAGACATAACATATATTGATTACTATTCTACCGTTGACAGTTCGGTTCAGACATATCAGTGGCAAATTCCTACTAATTTTACCGATAGGAATGATAATGATTACAAAATCAGGGTGGCAATTTTTAGTTCTGCTGGGAATATTACTGACGAATCCGACGCTCCTTTCAGCATTGTGGCGGGATTATCCGCTAACGCCCAGAAACTTGATTACAACAATGATAATGTTTTAGACCTCAATGACACTAACTTTCTTAACAACGTGAGTGTGGGTAATAATCAATGCCCTGCAAACAAAGTTTGTGACATTAACAAAGACGGAAAGGTTGACATCTCTGATGTCATATTGATCCAGAGAATAGTTTTAGGGCTGGATCCAGTGCCGGATTTTAACACTGTTTCTTCTGGAATTTCCACTTTGAATCAAATGGCAAATGTTTTGGGATCGGCTCAAAAGATTTTAAATCAGATGCTCGAGTTGTTGAAAAGATAAATTATTTTTTGGATATTGCGTAAAGTATAAAATCCGTCCCGTTTAGCGGGACGGATTTTAGTTTAAGGAAAAATTTGCTATAATTTAGTTATATTAAATATGGAAATTCTACACGAACAAAAATTAAAATTTTTGGAAGAAATGGCAAATACTTTGCGTCAAGATGTTATTAAAATGCTGGTTGAGGCCGGTTCCGGGCATCCGGCAGGTTCTTTGGGAATGGCGGATATTTTCAGCGCTTTTTATTTTCATATTCTAAATCATAATCCCAAAGAGCCGAATTGGCCGGAGCGGGACAGATTAATTTTATCAAACGGCCATATTTGTCCGATTCGTTACGCGACAATGGCAAGAGCAGGTTATTTTCCCGTTGAAGAATTAAAGACATTAAGAAAATTAGGAAGTCGTTTACAGGGGCATCCTCATCGCCGACATTTAGCTGGGGTGGAAACAACTTCTGGACCATTAGGCGAGGGTTTGTCGCAAGCGATTGGAATGGCGTTGGCCGCTCGGCTGGACCATCAAAAATATCACACTTATTGTATTATGTCCGATGGCGAACAGGATTGCGGAAGCGTTTGGGAAGCAGTGATGTTTGCCGGAAAAGAGCGTTTAAGCAATTTAACTGCTATAATAGATAGAAATAATATTCAGAGCGATGGCTTTACAGAAGAAATAATGCCGCTTGAGCCGTTGCGCGATAAATATCAGGCGTTTAATTGGCATGTTTTGGAAGTTGATGGGCATAATATTGAAGAATTTGTTGACGCAGTCAATGAAGCCAAAGCGATTTTTGAAAAGCCGACCGTGATTATCGCTCACACTATTCCGGGCAAGGGCGTTGATTTTATGGAGCAGGATTATACTTGGCACGCTAAGATGCCAAACAAAGAACAGGCGCGAAAAGCGCTGGAGGAATTAAGAACTCTTCAAGGTCGAATAAAAAATAAATATGAATAAAAATAAATAAAAATTAAAAGTCGACAAACTAAAATTCAATTTTATAATTATGTTTAATTTATTTAAAAGAAAAACAGAGGAGATTTCCCGGACAACGCCGGGATACGAAGAAACGGAAAGAAAGACACCGATAACAGGCGTTATTCTTCTATTTGTGATGTTCGTGGCTGGCGCGTTTTTCGGCTGGAGAGCGCTTGATGATCTAGGCAGTATTCCTCAAGAGCCGGAACCGCTTTCAGTTTGCGCTTCTCGTTACGAAGATTCTGTTTATCTGGAAGAAACCGCAGTTAGGCCGTTCACGACACAACCGTTTTATTACGAATACGATTCCGATAAATGCCAATTCAACGCGCTTGAAAAAGAGCATAATATCGCGCCTTTATTTGAACCAAGAATGCCATTGGAAAGAGAATTGAAACCGCTTCAGGAGAATTTAAACGCAACTGAAAATTCTTTAAATGAAATAAGGTATCAATTACAGCGGGCGACCGGCGAATATGGAATTGGCCTTCAAGAAAAGCAGGCGTATATAGAACAACCGCTTTTCCCTACAGGGGCATCGACTCAATCTATCTCTTCTTTAAGAACGCAGGAAGCTGATTTATCGGCAAAAAAATCCGGCTTGGATAATCAAATTAGCGCCATAAACGCGAAAATTAAAAAAATAGACGAGCAATTGAAAGAAGCGTATAAGCCGGTTTTTAAAGAGCAAAACAAAAAATTAAGATGGTATGAATTCAAGGTATTTATCTTGCAATTTATCGTTATTTTCCCGCTTTTTCTCCTAATTTTCTGGGGTTATTTGCGATTACATCGCAAGAACAGTCCTTACGCGATAATTTTCACCGCTATGATGGCAGTGGTTTCGCTTTTGTTTTTGAGAATAATTCTTTTCTGGTTCTGGGGATTATTTTTGGCGAGGGTTTTGGAGGTTTTAGTGGAATGGTTTAAGAAGTATGAGATTATAAGAACTTTAATTCTTTATGGCGGGATGATTCTTTCGTTCGCGGTATTCGGCGGAGCGGTTTATTGGCTACAAAAGAAGGTCTTTGACCCGCGCCGAGTTGCCCTACGTAGATTCCGCGCGAAACAATGTCCGCATTGTCAGACCAATTTGGATTTGTCGGTATTTTATTGTCCAAATTGCGGAGGACAAATTAAGGGTAAATGTGAAAAATGCGGTCAAGCGCGCTTTATCGGATTGCCGAATTGCCCACATTGCGGAGACAAAAAATAAAAGAAAATATGTTAAATTCGGAAATTAAATTATCGGAAAAAATTTTTACCGATGGAATTGAAATGAGCCCGACGCGAAATGGTTTCGGCGACGGTTTAATCGTTGCCGGAGAAGAAAATACCAATGTCGTTGTCTTATCAGCCGATGTTTCCAAGTCCACTCGTTGCGACAAGTTTGAGGAAAAATTTCCGGAAAGATTTTTTCAAGTCGGGGTTGCTGAGCAAAATCTGGCTGGTATTGCCGCGGGTTTGGGCGTTTCCGGCAAAATTCCTTTTATTTCCGCTTATGCGGTTTTCTCGCCGGGCAGAAATTGGGAGCAGATTCGCACGACTATCGCTTATAACGATTCCAACGTAAAAATCGTGGGTCATCATTCGGGTTTGTTTACCGGTTATGACGGCGCCACTCATCAGGCGTTGGAAGACATCGCTTTGATGCGGGTTTTGCCGAACATGAAAGTAATCGTTCCTTGCGACGCGCTTGAAGCGGAAAAAGCGACAATTGCGGCCGCTAAAATCTGGGGACCGGTTTATATCCGTTTGGCTCGCGAGAAAACTCCGATTTTCACGACAGAAGAAACGCCGTTTACGCCGGGCAAAGCGGAAATACTTTTTAGGACAGACGCTCCAAGTGTTTTAATTATTGGTTGCGGTCCGGTTCTTTATAATGTTTTATTGGCGGCGGCTGACTTAAAAGAAGACGGCATTAGAACAATCGTTTTAAATAGCCATACTATCAAGCCGCTTGATGAAAGAAAGATAATTGAATTAGCGAAAGAAGCAGGAGCTGTTGTAACGGTTGAAGAACATAATATAATCGGCGGCTTGGGCGGAGCTGTTGCGGAAGTTTTGGCTAAACATTTTCCCGCGCCAATAGAATTCGTCGGCGCTAAAGACACTTTCGGCGAAACCGGCAAACCCGAGGACTTAATCAAAAAATACGGGTTGGACGCCAAAAGCATAAAGGAAGCGGTTAGAAAAGTCATAAAAAGGAAGAAATAATTTTTTAATTATGTCTAAAACATATTTTCTCACAGGCGGAACGGGATTCTTAGGGTCCTTGCTGGCGATAGAACTTATCAAAAGAGGGGATAAGATTATTTTTCTTGGCAGGCAAAAAGGTGGCGAGAGTTTGCAAAAAAGAACAGAGAGTAAATTGAAATTTATAGAGCCGGATATTTCTTTGAAAAATATAGAAATAATAGAAGTTGATTTACATAAAGAAAATTTGGGACTTTCTGAGGATTTTATAAATCAATTTTTAGGTAAAATTGACGCTATTTGGCATTTAGCCGCTAATTTAAGTTTTAGAGAAAAGGATAGAAAAGAAATTTTTGCCACCAATTTAGGAGGACTAAAAAATATCTTAGATCTCGCCAATCGTATAAAAAGCCCTGTATATTATACAAGCACCGCATATGTTCATGGCCAAAGACCAGGCGTTGTATTTGAAGAAGAGCTGATAAAACCGAATTGTTTTAATAATCCTTACGAAGAAAGCAAGTTTGAAGCGGAAAAAATAATTAAAAAATGGGGAGAAAATGAAAATAATAAGTTTATTATTTTCAGGCCAAGTATATTTATAGATGTGAATTTAAAAGTATTAACTTTTTTTGGTTATTACGCTGTAGTATACGCGTTATATAAAATGAGACAAAATGTAAAAAAAGAACGAATAAAGATACTTATCCCATTTTTATACTCCAAAAGCGCGTTTTTAAATTTAATGCCGATTGATATAGCGATAAGATGGATGCTGGAAATTTCCTCTAATTCAAAAGCAATAGGCAAAACATTTCATATCGCAAATCCCTTGCCGTTTCCGATGAAAGACATAACAAGACAGACATTTGACGCTCTTAATATTAGAATTCCTATTTTTAGCGCGCCAAAATCATTTATAAAATTATGTTTTTCTTTTCTATATTATATTAGCTTTATAATAAAGCCAATCAGGGGCTTTGCTAAAAAATTGTATTATTATAAATATTATATGACTGAATATAATGTTTATGATATGAAAAACACCAAAGAAGTTATAGGGCAAGATATTGTTAATCAATTTCATTTTAGCCACGATTTTATTCAGAATATCGCCAAAGAATTTATTAAAAAATTAAATAAATAATGAAAGCTTATATAATACAAAGTAAAAAAAAGATAGAGCCATTCATGGAAGAGGTTGGAGAGGTTTTAATTAAAAATAAAAACTTGACAAATTGATTTTATTGGTTCAGTATTATAATAGAATGAAACATTAAAAAATAACGGGGATTCTCCGTTTATAGAGAAAAATTAAGAAGGGGAGGTGAAAAAAATGTTATTTACGAAAGAGAAAGTCTTAATTAAATCACAGTTTACCCAAAAAATAAAAGATGATAATAATATTATAATTTGGCATTCACTTTTCGGAAATCCTAAAATTGTCTCTAATGAGACGGTGGAGTTTCTTAATGTTTTCTCTAATCCGCGTTCATTGGATTCTGCCCTTAGTGAATACAACGTCGGAGAAAATGGAGAGAAAATAGTTAGAGACTTACTCGCAAATTATTATCTCATTCATAGGGGTTTTAACGAAAGGGAATTTCTTGCGGAACGAATGCGAAAATATGAAAAGTCTATCGTCGACGGCTCGCTCATCGACCATCTCGAGCTTATTATATCTGAGGCATGTAACTTCCGTTGTACATACTGCATCCACTTCAACAACCTTGAGACGTCAGACCGCACTAACAATACCAAAAAGTTTATGCGGTTTGAGATAACTAAGGAGACAGTGGATTGGTATCTTAAAATTCTTCGCGGACACGGAAAGCGTGTCGCCGAAATCAATTTCGGCGGAGGCGAGCCGTTACTGGCATGGTCGGTTATCAAGCAGGTGTTTAAATATTGCCGTACCGTCTACGGTTCGGAGTTCGAGTTTCGTTACTCGATCAACACAAATGCTTCTCTTGTCACACAGGATGTCGCTGAAACCCTAAAGGAGCACCGCGTCGAAATCGCTTCCAGCCTAGACGGTTTGTGCGAGGGGAATGACTGCGTCCGATTGACTAAATCTGGAGGAGGTACATTCTCCCAGATTACGCGTGGCTTCGAAACATTGGCACGGGCGGGATATCCACTGGATGGTATTGCGGTGACAGTCACAGAAAAAAATTTCCGTGAACTCGACGAGTCGATTGTCGACTGGGCAGTAGCCCGCGGCATGAAGAACGTTAGGATTGATATCGACGTTATCAATATGGTGGAAATTTCAATTGAGGACGTCGTTGCAAAACTGATGCGCATTCGTACCTACGCTGCGGAACGAGGAATTGATGTGTCTGGTTTCTGGTCCCGACCAGCCGAGAATCTAAATGATTCGACGCTTAATGCGCATGTCGTATTCTGCGGAGCGGTTCGTGGCAACAGTATATGCGTAAGCCCTTCTGGGAATATCTATGGATGTGGTTATAGTACTACTCAACTCGGAACACTTCACCAAATCGAGTTGTTCCATATCCCAGAGAGTCATTATTATCATTTCGTTCGTGGTCGTCTGACTGGAACGATGGAAATGTGTAAAGGGTGTATGATCGAAGGCCAATGCGGTGGAGGATGTAATATTACACAGGAATTTGCTCGCGCAACCAATACTGCAAAAATTGAACGAATGTGTGATTTTTACCGTCAGATGACGCGCGAACTTCTCATAGAACAACTTCAAGAAGCAAATTCTGAAGTTAAGTTAGATGAAATTCAAACCGAAAGGAGGTGATAGTAATGAAGGCACAGCCAAAAAAACAACTAAACTTGGCAGTGAAGTCCTTTCCTAAACGGAAAGTGTTTAATACCTGCCAGAAACCCAGCAACTGTCACTGATTTAGTGGCATTCACGGGGCTGAGAAAAAGTGATATACTTTTCTCAGCCCTATTTTTATTTATGTTCAAAGTATACTTAAGAAAAATTAAATCAACCGACAAAAATTATTTTGTAAAATGGTGGAGAGACAAAGAATTGCTTAAATTAACAAGTGGTATTTTGAAACGGATTTCAGACCAAGAAATTGATAAATATTTTCAGGCGATACTAAAGAGCAAAAATAACCATCATTTTATGATAATCGCAAACAGAAAAATTATTGGCAATATATCTTTAACCAAAAGAAAGAATAATTGGCATGAAACTCAAATTGTTATTGGCGAAAAAAAATATTGGAACAAAGGATATGGGACAAAAGCTATTAAAAATCTTATTAAAAAAGCAAAACAATTGGGGATTTTAAAAATTTATTTAGAAGTAAGACCTAATAATATTAGAGCGATTGGAGCTTACGAAAAATGTGGATTTAAGATAATTAGAATAAAAAAATATTCTAAAAATAAATATTTACCTATAACTTTAAAGATGAATCTGGAAAATTCATAAATTTTGTGGTATAATATAAGCAAGTAAATTTTTAAGTTTATTTCTCGCGTGTTTAGGGATTTGATTATAAAAAATAAATAAAAATAGATGAGTAAATACGAAGTAAAATTAAATTCTATCTTGCCCCCAGAGAGTAAATCTGATTATCTTCCTGATTATCTTTTTGAAGAAGAATGCGTAAAAGTGAGTAGGATATATTATTTATACTATAGTTTTATATTAAATGTATTTAAAATTATCCTAAAATTACGCCTAAAAATTTTAGGTTCATCTTATAAAAAATATGAAAACGATCCTTTGCATAAAGACGTTGAGAATATATATAGCCGTGAAGCAGAAAACTATGAATATAAACATCATCTAACTACGAATTTTAGAGATACTTGGTGGAGAAGACAAATTGGTTTAGAAGTTATAAATTATATTTATACAAATAAAAAAAATAAGGAGAAAGTAAAACTTTTAGATTTAGGAACAGGAACGGGATTATCTCTGGAAGAAATGTTTAAAATATTCAAGTTATTTAATATTAAAATAAACGCAGTTGGTCTTGATTATAATCAAAAAATGCTTGAACAAGCAGAAAAAATAGTTTTACCAAGAATGACGAAGAGCGGTTTATTAGAAGAAAGAGTTAGAGAATTAAGATTTACAAGAGGGGACGCAAGAAACTTAACAGAAGATACTAAAGGAAAAGAAAAAGAATTGGAGTATTTTCAAAGAGATTTGTTTGATTGTATTACTATTTTATTCGGGATAGGCGGAGTAGATGCCCAATTGGAAGCAATTAGAGAACAATTAGTCGTATTGAAACCAAATGGCATTCTTGCGATAACTGATATCCATAGGCCGATTATTAAATTAAAAGAGAAATGGCCATGGTTTATAGGAAAGAAAAATGCCGATGCTTTTGCGATTATGGCATGGGAAAGAATCACAAAACCTTTAGTTTTATCAACTTTATGGGGATGGAGAGATCCCACTTTTATTTTTTATATAGATCGTTTTGTAGTTGATTATGATAAAGATAAAAATATTTATTACGGTTTTGAATCAATATCTTTATTTCTAGACAATGAATTTTGGTGGTATGGTTTACCCGTGATGCCTACCGCAAAAGCTGTTTTTAAAAAAGTAAAAATTAACGAAGCCGAATTTAACAAGAGAATGGAAATTTTTAATAAATTATCACCCTATTATAAAAAATGAACATAATAGATATTAGTTTAATTATAGTATTTTTTGTAAATGTCATTTTATCGACACTTATTTTTCTTCACAGAAGAGAAAGTAGTGGTTCAAAATTTTTTGCTGTAGCTGCGTATAGTACAACTTTATGGGTGGTTGCGATGTTTTTCTTCCGGAATATTTCTAATTTGAATATCCTTATAATATCCACGAAATTACTTTATATTGCTGGCATATTAATTACTGTAAATTTTCTTTATTTTAGCTATACATTTTTAGAAAATTCGCTTAAAGAGAGAAAAAATCTGTTTTTGCTAATAGGTATTTTTCCGCTTATATTGGTCGGGTTGATTATATTTTCGAGGAGCATAATTAAGGACATTATATTTTTCAATAACGAGAGAGTTGTTGAGTTTGGTCCATTATATCTTGCATCATATAGTGTCTTGATGTTGATTTATTTTATATGGGCATACAGTAATTTATTTAAAAAACTTAAAAAGTCAACACCCGGGTCCACAGAAAGAATGCAGTTGCTTTATGTTACTATTGGCACTTTTGTATCCGTCGTTTTTGGACTTGTATATGATATTGTAATTCCATATTTCGGTAATTTTGATTTTTATTGGCTTGGACCAATAATGACAATAAGTTTCGTTGCTGCTACAAGTTATTCTGTTTTAAAACATCGACTATTTAACATCCGCGTCATTGCCACCGAACTTTTGATTTTTGCGCTTTGGGTAATCTTCTTAATAAGATTTTTGATGGCGGATAATTTACAGCAGAGATTTATAGAAGGCGGATTTTTGGCGGCGATTACGATTTTCGGTTTCTGGATTATTAAAAGCGTTTTAGACGAAGTTAAGCGCCGCGAGGAAGTTGAAAAAATTTCAAAAGAATTAGAATTGGCCAACGAGCGGTTGAAGGAACTTGACCGTATTAAAACAGAGTTTCTTTCATTTGCCACTCATCAGATTAAAGCGCCATTAACAGCCGTTAAGGGGTTTGCCTCTTTGATTGGCGACAACAGTTATGGAGTTGTGCCGGAAAAAGTAAAAGAAATCAGCCAGAGAATCATTAAAGCCGCGAACCGTTTGGTTGATTTGGTGGATAATATTTTGAATTTGGGCAGAATTGAAAGCGGCAAAATGGAATATAATTTTGAAGAAATTGATTTTGTTAAATTAGTTATGGACGTTATTGATGATTTTAAACAAGTCGCGATTGAGAAAAAATTGGATTTATTATTTGAATTTGAAAAAATTCCGCAAGGCGAGCCACTCAAAATCAAAGCCGATGTCCAGAAATTAAGGCAAGTTGTTCAAAATTTAATTGACAACGCCATAAAATACACGGAAGAGGGTTTTGTCAGGGTAGCGCTCAAAAACGAGGGGCAATCTGTTTTGCTTTCGGTGATTGACACAGGTATGGGAATCCTGCCGGAATTGTTGCCCCATCTTTTCCAGAAATTCGTCCGTGAAACCGCTCCGGGCCAAACAATTCAAGGTACCGGTCTTGGTCTTTATATCGCCAAAGAAATCATCAAAGCGCATAATGGCGAGATTTGGGCTGAGAGCGAAGGCCGTGGATTCGGCTCGCAGTTTTACGTGAGGATAAATAAGGTTGCGTAAAAATTCATAGAAATTTTTGAAATGTCAGCGGGCGTTTTTTATTTTTTGCGTTTTTTAAAGGAATTTGTTCAAAATTTAGAGTTAAAGACGAATAAATTTTGATTACAAAACCTTTACCCCGCCCCTTCTTTTTCTCTGTGAATTAAGCAATTTGACTTAATAAATGATTTATAATAAGATAAATACTACTATTAATCAAGAAGGGGCGGGGTGCTCAAATTTTTAGATAAATTTATTTCGCTCGTAGCTCGTAAATTTATAAAAATATGGCAGAATTAACTGTTCAAAAAAGAGAAATATTCGGGAAGAAAGTCGGTGACTTGCGAAAGCAAGGATTGATTCCGGCGGAATTGTACGGACATGGATTTGAAAACTTGCATCTTAGCGTTCCGGCTAAGGATTTTTCGCGCGTGTTTAAGGAAGCCGGCGAGAGCACGGTTATAAAACTAAAAGTGGAAAAAGATGAGATAAACGTTTTAATTCATGACATTCAAAAAAATCATTTGACCGATGAAATTTCTCATATTGATTTTTATCAGGTGAGAATGGATGAAAAAATTAGAACTAACGTTCCTTTTGAATTTATCGGCGAAGCGCCGGCGGTCAAAGAGAAAAATGGAATTTTAATTAAAGCGGTTAAAGAGGTGGAAGTTGAGGCATTGCCTGCTGATTTGCCTCGTAGCATCCAAATTAATCTTGGCGTTCTTGACGATATCGGAAAGAGCGTTCACATGAAAGATATTAAAATTAACGAAAATGTTAAGATTCTAATCAGTCCGGAAACCGTGCTAGTTACCGTTACCGAACCGGTTAAAGAAGAAGAAAAAGTAGAAGAAGCAGAAGTTAAGGTTGAGGATATTAAAGTCGAGGGCGAGGAGAAGAGAGAAGAAAGAGAGAAGAAAAAAGAGGAAGAGAAAGCGCCTAATAAATAATTAATGAAACCCCGCACTCTCATTGATATTAAATGTCTAAGACGTAACCTTAGGCGTTCAGGAGAAAAGAGGGTTAATCTTAATAACTCTCGAATAATTTTTATTCCGATTAAAAATTTTATAAAGGCAACTTTGATTATTTTAGTTGTCTTTTCTTTTGTTTTTGGTTTTGTTCGAGCGCCGATTAACCAGGATTTTTTAATTCAGGCGGCTCAAAACAGCGAAGAAAGGGCTCAATTGGAATCGCAACTGGCTCAATTGGAAAATCAGATTTCCGAATACGAAGAAACTATTGTTGAATATCGGGCTCAAGGTAAAAATCTCCAATCGGAAATCAGCGGTCTTAACGCCAAAATCGCCAAGATTAATCTTCAAATCAAGGCGGTTAATTTGAATTTAAAAAAACTTGACCAGGATATTAGCGGCACCCAGTCCCAAATTAACAAGACCGAAGATGATATCGGTTTAAGCAAGGGGAAAATGTCGGTGATTATTCAGAATATTTACGAGAATGAATCGGAGGATTTAATTGAGGTGTTGTTGAAGAATCCTCAACTCTCGGATTTTTTCGGGGATTTAAATAATTTGCTGGCGGTTCAAGACAGTTTGAGGATATATCTTCAAAAAATAGTTGAACTTCGTCAGGAATTGGTTGACCAAAAAGAAGTGTTGGCTTTAGAGAAAGTTGACGCAGTTGCTCTTAAAAATTATCAGGACTCCCAAAAAAACAATATTCAGAAAATTAAAGCGGAAAAAGACAATATTCTCGCGGTCACCAAAGGGCAGGAATCAAAATACAAACAACTTTTGACCGAAACCAAAAAAACAGCGGCTGAAATTCGCAAACAGATTTTTAAAATGATTGGAGGCGGTGAAATGGAATTTGACGAGGCATATAAGTTGGCGAAATTCGCAGAACAGGCGACTGGCGTAAGGGCGGCGCTTATTCTTGCTGTTTTAGACAGAGAATCCGCTTTGGGAAAAAATGTCGGCAGATGCGATTATAAAACAGCTATGCATCCGACGCGCGATATCCCGATTTTCTTACAAATTATTGATGATTTAGGATTAAAGAAGAGTTTAGAAGACGGCATTATAAAGGTCTCTTGCGCTAATTCCGACGGCGCTTACGGAGGAGCAATGGGCCCGGCTCAATTTATTCCTTCTACTTGGAAAATGTATAAAGACAGGGTTGCGGAATTAACCGGAAATAGTCCTGCCAATCCGTGGAATAATTCAGACGCTTTTATGGCGACTGCTTTATATCTTAAAGACGCCGGAGCGGCTGGCGGTTCTTTATCTAAAGAAAGAGAAGCTGCTGCCAGATATTATGCCGGTTCACGTTGGAAAAATTACCTTTGGACTTACGGCGCAAAAGTTATCTCCCAAGCCCAAGAATTCGAAGATGACATCGCTATTTTAAATTCTTAACGTTTAAGATTTTTTAAACGCTTTTATTATCGGTTCCAGGTTGCCGTTCAAAATTTCTTCAATATTATGGAATTTTTTGTCGAGGCGATGGTCGGTTATTCTGTCTTGCGGGAAATTATAAGTTCTTATTTTTTCTGACCGGTCGGCCGTGCCGATTTGTTCTCTGCGTAGAGTTCCTAATTTTTCTTGTTCTTCTATTTGTTTTTGTTCGTATAATTTCGCCCGCAGAACACTCATTGCTGTTTCGCGATTGGCATGTTGGGAACGGCCGGATTGCGAAGCGACGACAATTCCACTTGGCTTGTGAAGAACGCGAACCGCTGTTTCAACTTTGTTTACATTTTGTCCTCCAGGCCCTGAAGAACGGAAAAAAGAAATTTCCAAGTCGCCTAAATTAATTTGAATTTCTTTTGACTCAATTTCTGGCATAATTACCACTGAAGCCGTTGAAGTGTGGACTCTTCCGGATTTTTCCGTCTTTGGAATTCTTTGAACTCTGTGAACGCCTGATTCTTGTTTTAAAACTTCGTAGAGATTTTGGTCAGGCGTTGTTAAAGAGCTGTCTATTTCAGCAATAAGCGTTTTATAGCCGTTAAGCGAGGTTTGGTTAAAATCAAGAATAGTAAATTTCCAGTTATTCTTTTCAGCGTATCTTTGATACATCCTTGCCAAGTCGCCGGCAAAAATAGCCGCTTCGTCGCCTCCCGCCCCTGCGCGTATTTCTAATATTATCTTATTGATTACTTTATTCATTGTTTAAATAATAGTATAATTATTATCAATGAGGCAACCCCCTTTAATTTTAATAGCCGACGATGACATTGATTTTCGAGAAATTGTTTTAACTAAGCTGGAAGACAACGGTTTTGTGGTGGACACCGCTAAAAATGGCAAAGAAGCCGTTGAAAAAGTAAAAGCATTACTGCCTGATTTGGTTTTAATGGATATAAAAATGCCCGGAGAAAATGGTACCGAAGCAGTGATTGATTTAAAAAATAATCAGATATTCAAGGACTTGAAGATTATCTTTTTTAGCAGTTTAGATATCCCTTGGCCCGGTATTAAAGATGAAGAGAAATTATCGCGAGAATTAGGAGCAGTTACTTTTTTTAAAAAAGCAACAGATTTAGACGAATTAGTAAAAAAGATTAAAGAGGTCTTACAATTAAAAACTTCCGCCGAAGGCGGATCCGCCTCAGGCGGAAAAAACTAAAAGCTTATTTTTTCTTCTTGGCTCTGGCGCTGCGAGTTTTGAATTTTTCAACTCGGCCGGCAGTATCAAGCATTTTCGCTTTTCCTGTATAAAAAGGATGGCAATGGTTGCAGATTTCCGTTTGGATTTCCGGCTTTGTTGAACCAACTACAAAAGTATTGCCGCAAGCGCATTTAACTTTGGCTTTTTGATGATATTCCGGGTGGGTATCTTTTTTCATATAGAATAGGTTAGCATTGTTTTTTACTCTTGACAAGGGTTAGTGGTCGGATATAATAAAAATCAATATGAAAGGAGAGTAGCATTAGGTAAAATTTAAAATTTGACATTATCGTTAATTCATCCGCCCGGCTTTTTGGACAACATTGATTCCGAGAAGCGTGGCGGGTGTGTTATTTTAGAATATGATTGTATGGAAAGTTTTTTAAAAAGTTAATAGGTAAATAGAAATAAAATAGTTAAAGTTTTTTTAGTTGTCCCAATTCTGATCTACGGATTACGAATTTTTTACGAATATATGAAATTCGTATGTTCGTATTGATTCGTATTCCGTAGATTTATTTGAGAGTTTGATCCTGGCTCAGGATGAACGCTGGCGGCGTGGATAAGGCATGCAAGTCGTGCGAAATTATTTTTGAAGAAATTGAGATTATATCAAAGTGACGGATAAAATAGTTTAGCGGCGAACGAGTTAGTAATACCTTGGTACATACCATAGAGTTTGGCATAGCTCATCGAAAGGTGGGGTAATACCAAATAGTCTCTGAAGACGTAAGTCTGAAGAGTAAAGATTTCGCAAGAAATCGCTCTGTGATTGGCCTAGGTCTGATCAGCTAGTTGGTGAGGTAATGGCTCACCAAGGCTACGACCAGTAGGGGAGCTGAGAGGCTGTTCCCCAACGACGCAACTGAGACACGGTGCGTACACCTACGGGTGGCAGCAGTCGAGAATATTCCACAATGGGCGAAAGCCTGATGGAGCGACGCCGCGTGCAGGAGGAAGGTCTTCGGATTGTAAACTGCTTTTAACTGGGATAAAGACCGCAAGGTTTGATAGTACCAGTTGAATAAGAGGTTGCTAACTCTGTGCCAGCAGCAGCGGTAATACAGAGACCTCAAGCGTTATCCGGATTTATTGGGCGTAAAGCGCGAGCAGGAGGATTGGCAAGTCTAATGTTAAATTCCAGGGCTTAACTTTGGAACCGTATTAGATACTGCCGAACTAGAGGACGTTAGAGGCAAATGGAACAGCCGGTGTAGGGGTGAAATCCGTTGATATCGGCTGGAACACCAAAGGCGAAGGCATTTTGCTGGGACGTTCCTGACTCTGAGTCGCGAAAGCGTGGGGAGCAAAAAGGATTAGATGCTTTGCTCTTGTGTTTGTACTACATAGTATAAGTATAGTAAAAAATTCTTTCTCGTTCGTAGGTCTCCGAGTGTCAAAATTCAGCTCGCTCATAACGAAAATTTATCACCCTGCTACGCGGGTACCCGATAAATTTTCTACTCGCTCGCGAATTTTTAGACACTCTCCGACAATACTCACTGCGAAAGAATTTTTTACTCTTCAGAGATAGTTCAAACACAAGAGCAAAGCCCCAGTAGGGTACTGGGAAATAATAGTCCCTCCGACCGAAGCGTCGGAGATAACTTGTGCCGATTTTGTTTCCGAGTTTAACGAGGAATTACAAAATCGAGCATCCGCCATAGCCGCAAGGCGAAGGCGAAGCTATATGCTGGAAAATCCGGTGTATCTAAAACTACCAAAAAATAAAAAAAAGGAGGTTAATAATATGAAAAGGAATTCTCAAGTTGAGATTATAAAGAAAAGGTTGGATGAGATTATTAGTTTGGTTAATATCCGTTCGGATATTATGAACCGAACAAAAAGAGAGTTGATAGAAGACATCGCGATTAGAGTTGATGAGATAAAAAACCGACTCAAGTAATTATTATTTGGTAAAAATGTTTTAGTGCGGACAACCAGCAGGGAAGATTAAAATAAAAAAAAGGAGGCAGACATGTTTATTAAACATGATCACGGCATTACTGGATATACGCATATTCATGCGGAATTAAACGATGAAATCATTTGCAATGTGTGCGGATGGAAAGGGCGCATATCAGAATGTAATGTAAAGTATTTTGGGGTGTTGCCTCTAGTTGGGCACGATATGTTTTTTTGCCCCGGGCAACGCGTAAAAAGAACATTCTTCTTCTTTAAGAAGTTGGTTCCGTGTAAAACACCGTTAGTTTTTCACGGAGAAGAAGCAACAATTCTTTTAGAAAGAGACGCAGAACCTGTTTATTCCCTTTAATTTTTAATCCCCTCAGAGACTATACGCCAAGGCGTTTACTTTGTTCTTTTACACGGTTCATTTTTTGAATTCGTCCGAGTGGTCCATTTGGATCATTCGGATGGATTCGTATTTTCGAATCGCGTAGCGAGCGAAGCGAGCGTAAGATATAGTCCGAACTCTATGGCGACATAGAGAGGTAAGCAGAAATGTTTTACCCGCAGAATTGTAATTTCATTAGAAATTAGAAATTGAAAATTAGAAATTACAATTTTGTAGCAACAAAATTGTAGATACCCTTGTAGTCCACGCCCTAAATTATGTTCACTAGCTGTTTCGAGTATCGACCCTCGGAGTGGCGAAGCTAACGCGTTAAGTGAACCGCCTGGGAAGTACGAACGCAAGTTTAAAACTCAAAGGAATAGACGGGGACTCGCACAAGCGGTGGAGCATGAGGTTTAATTCGACGATAAACGAGGAACCTTACCAGGGCTTGAAATTCTAATGAAATCCGCCAGAAACGGCGGACCTCTCTCAAGGACATTAGGACAGGTGCTGCACGGTCGTCGTCAGCTCGTGATTTGAATTGTTCCCTTAAGTGGGGTAACGAGCGCAACCCTTGTCGTCTGTTATATGTGTCAGACGAGACCGCCCCCTCTAAAGGCCAGAATATAGAATTTAGGATTTAGTATTTAGGGAATTTTATTACACCCTATATTCTAAATTCTACATTCTAAATTCCTGTTTTCAGAGGGGGAGGAAGGTGGGGATGACGCCAGATCAGCGTGGCCCTTTGATGCCCTGGGCTACACTCATGCTACAATGGTCGGTACAATGGGTTGCGAAGGCGTAAGCCGGAGCCAATCCCATCAAAACCGACCCCAATTCGGATTGAGGGCTGCAACTTGCCCTCATGAAGCCGGAATCGCTAGTAATCGTGGATCAGCTATGCCACGGTGAATACGTTCTCGAGTCCTGTACTCACCGCCCGTCACACCAAGGGAGCCGGGAGTAGGTGAAGCTTCGACTTCGGTCGGAATCAGCCTAAGCTCGGTAACACGGGTGAAGTCGTAACAAGGCACGCGTAGCGGAAGCTGTGCGTAGATCAATTAAATTAAAAATTTTGTCGATATCCGTTCCGCCGATTGGCGGAAAACGGAAAAGGTGTTGGCCGAGGAACCTTAAGTTTCGGTCTGGGGCAACTAAAAAGATTTGAACTTTTTTATTTTTTAAGTTATACTTGTATTAATGAATCCCAAAAAAATACTTCTTATTGAAGACGACATTTTTTTGTCGTCTTTATTGAAAAATCGTTTTCAAAAAGAGGGGATTGAGATAATCCATTCTAAGGACGGCGAAGAAGCGGTCAAAGTTTTATCTACCACAAAACCGGACTTAATTTTATTGGACATAATGCTTCCGAAAAAATCCGGTTTTGAAATAATGGAAGAAATTCGTTCCGATCCACAATTACAAATTCAAGACGTGCCGATAGTCATTATTTCAAACCTCGGACAGCCGGAAGATATTTCCAAAGGAGAACGACTCGGAGCGGCTGGTTATCTTATTAAAGCCAAAACATCAATTGACGATTTAATTGAAAAGGTGAAGAGTTTTCTTTCCGCTGAATAAATTAGTTATCCACAATTTCGTTATTGTTGTTGAGGACAGGATTGATATAATTAAAGTAATAAAAATTAAACAAAGGTCGAGAAATGAATTGAAATTAAACAATAATTTTATGAAAAAAGGTTTTACATTACTTGAGTTGTTAATTGTTATCGGTATTTTGGCGATTTTAGCGGCGACTACGGTTTTAGTGCTGAACCCAGCCGAGCTTTTGAAGCAGGCAAGGGATTCACAGAGGGTATCGGACATGGCGACTTTAAACAGCGCGTTGGGGTTATATTTGACTTCGGTTTCAAGCCCTGTCTTGGGTCTTGCCGTAGGGGCTGACTGTCCAACCGATTGTTATACAATAACTAATACGGGAACACCGGCAGCAAACTGCGGCGGAAGATATACTGCGCCAAGAATTAATACT
>ERZ1292630.352-Hain-H41-02um-R3-352-length-48558-cov-7_pt1 | contig 48558 bp, 14 predicted proteins | sample MGYA00564408_ERZ1292630 | MGnify/ENA primary metagenome ERZ1292630 (study PRJEB36523, sample SAMEA6512641) | groundwater metagenome | collected 2019-01-08 | study: AquaDiva: Metagenomics assemblies of 32 groundwater samples
GAGGGGGCGGCAAAGGAGCTCATGGTGCTGCGCGGCCGTGCTGTGGTCGCGGCCGGGGGGGTCATGCTTCATCGCCCAGGACAGCCATCGATGATAAGTGGGGCTCTGCTGCGGCTGCGGCGGAGGCAGCGTGTGCAAGACCGAGACATTGGCCGTCGGTGGCATGGTAAAGTCCACGTGGCTGAACCCGCCATTGTGGACGTCGTGGCCCCAGAAGACCTCGGGAAACGTCGGGTTCCCCGCGCTCAAGGGGTACGAGTACACGAGATCGAGCACCACCGCGGTCGTCACGTGAGGCGTCTTCTCCACGACGAGCATGACCCGGCGGTCGATGTGCGCGGAGCTCAGTGGATGGGCAACAAGACCCATGCCGACCTTCACGTCGAACGCGTCGGGGGATTTGCGGATAATTTGTGTGACGGTCGACAGCGCGGACGCACGGTTGGCGCGTTTCGCGGAAGCAGACGATAGGGGCGCCGCTGCGGCGGCCACGGGTGTGACCGCCGGTGTGTTGGCCGTCGCGGGAGGAGAGCGCTTCTTTGCGGCGGCGGCGGCGATCAAGGGTGATCCGTGCCGGAAGGTGGGCCGCGGGACGACCTTGGCCCAATACATGTCCTTGTCGGCCTGCGAATCCTCCAGCGCCTTGCACAATAATTCGTGGTCTTTTGACAGATTCGTCAATTTTTGAACATGTCCGTCGTGCGCGCGAATGGCCTGTAGCGCTTCGAACCCCATGGCGACTAACGTCGCGATGTCGTTGCTGCCGATCGCCGTCTCCGCCGTCGCCGACGCTCCCGCGGAGGATGGTGGCGAGGCTGGCGCTGCTTGAGCGTCGAGCAACACGTGGGGCGGCACCGGCCTTCGCAACGCGGCCGCGTCCTGGCCTTTCGCGTGCTTTAGCAGAGCGGCAGGCGGCGTTCGGAACATGCGTTTCAGGCAGTCGGTATACTGAATAGAGTCGGGTTGGTACAGCTGAGACGTGAAGCCCGTGGCCTTGAGCAGCTTGCGAGGAATGGGCATGAGCGTCTTGCTTACTGGGTTGTGGTCGAGCTTTCGCGCCTCGCGCAGGAGGTTGCGGTAGAGCGTGCGCGCCACGCTAGAAAGGGCCGCGTCGGCGCGTACCTGTGTCATTTGCGCGTGCGACGGAAAGAGGGGGTGAGCTATTGTTGTCAAAGGTCGAGGGAGGAATTTCGTTCGATAGTGCGGTTGATCGTCGATACCCTGACACCATGAATGGCCATGTGGAGGGGGGGAAGGAAGGAAGGACTCGTCGCAACATCAGGAGGCAGGGAGGGAGGAGGCAGGCGGGTGGGTTGGGCTAAGACCCGCCACCCGATCCACACGGGTGCACAGCAACTGCTGACGGACTGCTCCCCTAATCATCCGAAGAAGATGGCCTTGGACACGGTCAAGATTAGCGCGCTCTGAGTAGGGCCGTAGAGGCGCGCAAGATCGCCGAGGGTCTGATCCGGACTGGGCACAAAGTGCGTGCCCGATGTTGCCCTGGTCGACGCCGGTCCTGCATCCACCGTCACGAAGACAAATAGTTTGCCTTCTTTGATGTCCTTCGTTAGGGACGTCGTCAGCGCCGCGACGGTCGTGGACGCCACTTTCGTCGCGCTCAGGTCCTTCTTGAAGGTCATGTTCGGCCCCGGTCGTACGGTGATCTGAATCTTTGGATCCGCTTCAGCGGCCGCCGCGGCCGCCGCCATGAGGGAAAAATGGGGGCGATTCGGAAGGGCAACACTACAGTATACCTAACTAGTGGAAGAGCACCCATTGTTGATACCGCAATGGCTCGGTCGCCGCATAGACGTTTGCCCGATGCGGTCTCTCTCCCCTTCCTATGGGAAATCGGATGCTGGAAGATCAATTATGCGCGTCGTTCCCAATCCGGTCGTACAAACAAAACAGGTGCGGGCGCAGAAGGCGGGCAGAAAGGTGCGTGCGCAAAGGCGCATCCTTCATCGTCGCGAGGTCGGCAGCGGGGGCAGCGCCTCGTCGCATGCGTGCAGCAACGCCTCGCTCTCAGCGAGCATTTGTTGCAGCACGTCGTCCCGTCCGCTAGGTCCCGAGGCGGTCGTCACCACCTGGGGTCGCGTGGGCGACCGCAGTCGCCGGGCGTGTCCCGTCGGCGTTGGGCGCTCGTCGCTGATTCCACCCCTGGCTGAAAGATCTTCCGCGTCTCGGTTGGTGACGGACGATATTACCGCGCTGACCCGCGCAGGTCTGCTGCCGGTGGCCACCGGGGGAGCATCCAGTTGGAGGGGTACGGCACTGTTGGCCCCTTCTGCCGTTGAATCCGCCGGCGCGATGGGCCGTTCGTTGCCTGCGTTCGTGTGCAGTTGTTTCCTCTGCGTCGAGGATGTCGACATGGCACTTCGTTGCCGTAGAGATCCCGACAATGCCGACATCAGTTTGTCCATCTCGGCATCATCGTCGTCGGCCGCCTGCCGTGTCGAACGTTGCTGATGTCGGGTCGGCGGCTGACGTCCTGACGTCGTCGCCGTCGTGGCCGCCGGTTCCTCGTCGTCCGATTCATTCTTCGATCCCTGGAGGCCGCCAGTTCGACGGCTATCTTGCGACGCGGCGGCCGTCGTGTCCGGGTAAAACCTGGCGTACTGGCCTTCGCCGCCGGTATGGTCGGCTTCGCCGCGTGAAGGTCGCAGCCGCACGATGCCCACAGCGGCGGGTGACGGACGGTGTCGCGAGGCCCGAGCGGCGTGGAGATCAAACCGCATCGCGCGGAGGAGGTGCCGGAGGGCACCGCACGCACTTTCGATGTCGTTCAACAACTGGCTGTCGTACATCGTGCACACAGGGATAGTCGGCGCGGCGTAGATGGGGTCTGCACGGTCCTCATCCTCGGCCGGCGACAACACCGCCCGCAAGCTGTGGTACACGTCGTTCGCGAGGAGGAGCACCTCGTAGAGCGGATCGCGAATCCGTTCGAGGAATTCGAAGGCCTCTGGTGCACCGGCTCCTTCCGGCACTCGGTGCAACAATGAAGCCGCGTCGGCTGAGTCGCGGCGTCCGCCGAGGAGTTTCTCCAGCGCGGTCGCATGAGCGTCCAGTGCCGCCGAGCCACTTCGGCTGCTTGTCGCAGCTGGTGGCGGTGGCGCGGCGGTTGCTTGCGCTTGCCGCTGCTCGAACTGCACTTGCATTCGCAGCACGTCCCGCTCGTGGCGAAGACGCTGCGTCGTCAACTCCGCCTCCGCGGCCCGCAGCCGTTCGAGCAGCAGGCTGACTTGCGCCTCCTGCGAAAGCGAATAGCCGCTAAGTCGCGGCGGCACGTCCTGTGGGGCCGGTTCGTTCGCGCCGTTTCGGGCGTCCGGCACAAGGCCGAGCGGGGTCGACACTCGCGCGGTGGCAGACGCGACCGGCTTCGAGCCCTCGTCCAGCGTGTTGACTGCCTCGACTCCTTCGTAGGACGCGACCAGCGATTGGCTCAACTCCTCGATGCGGTCTTCCAATTGACGCCGCTCCGTCTCCCAGGCCAGAGATTCGCCATCAATGTCGAACATGGTGCACTGGATGCCACGGTCGTAGGCGGCACGCGCACTGCCCGTTCGGCGCTGATTCGCATTTGGCGTCGAGGGAACCGCCCAGAGGGTGGATCGGTCCTGCGGGTTATTGGGTCCCCCCTCCGCGTAGTAGCTAGCGGCGTCCGACGCGACGGACCGTGCGATGGAAAGGGCGTCCATGGCGTCGGCTCGGTGGTGAGCCAGAGACACGCGGGCCCGCACGGCGTCCCGGAGGGTGTCTCGCTCTGCGACGAGCGCCTTTAAGTCAGCGAGGAGCGACTCGTTCTCGCTATGCAGCTGCGCGATCTCTCTGACGAAGGAGTCTGTCTGCTCGTCGGCGAATCGCCTAGTGGCCGCAATCTGCTGTTCGGACTCGTGCAGCTCGGATCGTAGCAGCTGTTCGGCGGTGCGGTCTGCTTCGATCCGCTCGTTGAGCCGCCGAACCTCTAGCCGCAGCGTGTCGTATTCCGCTTGCAGGCCCTCTTTCACTTTTGCGTCAGCGTTCTCCAGCTGTTGCGCTTCCTGGACAACGGCAAGCTGCTTGTCTCGCAACTGTCTCAACACCTCCTTGAGGGCAGCGTTGGAGCTTTCGAGTTCCTGTACCCGCTCCTGCAGCGCGGCGGCCTGTCGGGCATGCTCCTGGCGGTGTTTCTGCTCCTCCTGCTGAAGCGTCGCATGGTCATCCTGCAGCACCGTTGCAATCTGTTTGAACGTGTCGGCCGCTCCCGCGGCCGCGGCCCTTGATTCGTCGAGGCTCGCGAGCGCTTTCTTGAGGGACTCCATTTCCGCGCGCTGCTTGGCCACCGTGTCGCGCAGTGAGGCGACCTCCGCCGCTGAGGCCGCCAACGCCGCCGGAGGCGGTGGCCTTTTCGCCGTTGCTTGGTTGGCGAGGCGGGCGAGCGCCGCATTCGTTTCCTGGTCGATGAACTGCTGCAATTTCTCTTGCTGCGACTTGACTTGTTGTTCCAAATGCTGCAAGTCGCTGGCACCGTGCGCGACTTGGCCCCTCAAGGTGGCGACGTGCTCCTCCAATTCCCTGTTTTTTGTCGCCAATTTCTCGTTCTCCTGCTCCAGCCTTCGAGCCTCGTTAAACACGTCGTCAAGTTGCTCGCTCTTTCGGCGCAGCTGCTGCACGGCACGAAGGTACTTTGCAGGAAGGGAAGACGATGCTCCGCCGAGATCGTCATACCCCGCGACGTCGGTGTGATGGCCGACGATTGACATACAGGTAGTCAAGGATCCGTTCGTAAACGATTGTTTGTTTGGCTTCGCGGGAATCAAGCTCGGTGGCAAAAAAAATTGCACTTTTTGTCTCAGTCTAAGGAGAAATGCGGTTTTGTGTCGGGGTGACGAATGTTAAACAGCTAGATCGGGGAAGGAAAGGGCCACACACATTGTTTGTTGTTTTTTTGATGGATCCCCGTCAAAGCCTTCGTGCCTGTCTCTCAAAGATCGCCCCTCAGTTCGTCGCGAATCCGCTTCAGTTGCGCCACGGCCATGGCCAAGTCGACGGAGGCATCGCCGCTTCCCACACTACTGGCCGCATTGTCGGAGGGGTCCGCCGATGGACGTTGCAGCGTCGACATGATGGACTTGATCGCGGCGTCAAGATCCGTGGCGAGTCGTCGATCTCTGGCAGCCATGTCGTCGAGTTGTCGTTCGGCAGACCGCGGCAACGATGCGGCACCGATGTCGGCACTCTGTCGAGTGTCGAAGGCCTCTCCGCCGCCCCAGTTGCCGCGAGGATCCACGTCGGCGGCCGCTTGATGTCCCGATAGAGCGACCGACGCCGCATTCGGGAACGACGAATTGGGTAACACCACGACGTCCGCGAGCGCGGCAACCCGCCCATCGGGACCGTGGTGCGCGTGAATGGCCGCTCGCACGATGGCAGACACGTCCTCGACGGGCGGGTACCGCATCAGGCGCCGCAACAGCATGCCCGAGTCGTCCATCTCGAGCAACGTGCTGCCGATGAAACTAAGCATCGCGACCGCGAGATGGGGCACGCAGGACCGCCACACGGGCTGCCGATCCAACGCAAACTCGGCGAAGATGGCGTCCCAGAGCTGCGCCGCTTGGTTGATGTAGAACTCACGGATGAACAGCAAGCGCAACCAGCGCAGGCCATAGAGCACCGGCTGGACGTCCATGCTCGCAATGTGTTTGGCAAGCTTCGGGTTTTGGGCTTCGAGGAGCGCGCTTTGCACGACAGTCGCCATCGACACGCAGTCGGCGCCCGACTCCGCTTCGTCCGCGTCGTACCAGGCACCGAGGCCAAATCCCGACGTGGTACTCTCCGGAAACCCAAACTGCACCAGTTGAGGTCCGTTAAACAGCACGGCCGCCAGCATGGCGAACGTGTCTTCGCAGAGATGCCTCCGGCTGCACGCCACCCGCGCGGCTTCGCACAGCGGATCGGACACCGGAATGTTCAACGCCACGTCCGCGTCACGGGTGTTGCTTAAGTAGATGAGCGAGGCGACTTCGTGAACGCCCTGGCGATACTCGCATACTCCGCTGGCCACCAGGGTCTCCAGCACACAGCGAAGGTCCGCTTTGCTGGACTCCTTTTCGAAAAAGGGGTCGCCGCCCCATAGGCGCCCCAAGTCCTTGTCGACTAACTCCATGGCCTTTTGGTGCTGGAAGTACTGTGCCCAGACGCCTTCCGGCGACGCCGAAAGCGGGTTGTCGTGCGTCGCATCCGCCGCGATAGGATCGGCCACGTCGTCGTCCTCGCCGCTGGACGACGAGCTGGACGACTCATCGCCGAAACGAGGCCCACTGGCCGGCTTCTTCGAGCGGGACGCGACGGCAGAAGGCTTCGCGGCAGGCTTTTTTGCCGCCTCATCGGCTGCACTACTCGTCTTCTCGGTGCCAGCGGCTGCAGGCTGCGGAATTTTTAACTTGCGAATCTCCGTGTACCGTGTGCGCAATCGTGTGAGATGGCTCCGCCAGGATGCGGTGAAGGCCTCGATGCGCTCCTCCTTTTCATCCTCGTCTGCGACGCCGTGCAGTGACTGGGGAGGCGGGATCAGGCCGAGAAAGTACTTCCAACACAGGCTGCGAAACTGACCTGGCCGCAACTTGCACCGCAGTGCGTCCTCCAGCATGCGGTTCGCGGGGTCACCTGATCGCAGCCAAGCCCGAAGCGTCTCGATCGCTTCGGCAGGGTCGTCGGGGAACGTGAAATTCTCATCGTGGTCCGAGTCCGACATGTGTGTTGGAAAGAGAAAGAAAGCGCCTCCTCTCCCTCTGTAACCAAAACACGACGGAACAAACGCATAGCCAGGCCACGTGGTGCGCCGGCGCCTCTCCTGGGTGTGCGGTGGTGGAACTGTGTCACTCGACTAAGGGCTCGGAGGCGGGAAGGAAGACGTCATGGGTGGGTGTTCCCTCTTGGCCACAACGGAGACTGAAGCAGCGACTCCTCGCGCCGCGGAAGCCCGAAATGGAGCCGCCCTCGAGACTGTTCCATCCAGGTCCGCACTGGTTGCAGCATCATCGCCGCCGCCGCCATGCCAACGGCTGGGCTCGCGATGGCATTGGCGACGCCTCTTGGTGCCGCGACAGATTCTTCCAGCGTTCGCGAGGATGCGCTTGGCGTTGGAATTGCGGAGGGGACGACACGTCGCGTCGACGCCGTCGGCTCCACCACCACCACGTCGCTGTCGTCGGAGCTCATCACGGACACGACGTCGTCCTCCGGAACATCCACCACCGCCACCACCTTCCCCAGTGGTTGCTTGGTTGCCATGCCATTGGTCGACCGAGCATCGAGCCCCAACGCACAGCCGCCGGATGGAGGTGTGGCAGACGCGGCTTCATTTCGGTCGGTTGGTCGGTACGGCAGGATACCGCCTCGAACTTCGAGGGGGAGCGCCGTCCCGTCGGTGGGGCCGGCTGGCGTCGGCGGCGCTTGTGACCAAACGGCCGTTGCCGACGACGCCTCGGAGGCCGCATCGGCGGTTTCATCACCCGGCCGGCGTCGCTTCCGCAATCGCGAGCGCTCAAGGGCGGCTGCCCGTTGGTGCGCGGCGTCTGCTTCTTTCGCAGCGGTTGCGAGCAGTCGCCGCTTCTTGGCCACCGCTCTCAGCTGTTCCTTGACGTCCGCACGTTGCAGTTTGAGCTTGACAAGCTCCTGGGAATGCTTTTGCAGTGCGGCAGAGACTTCTTGTTCGTTTTCAAGAAGGTTCACCACATAATCGTGCAGTTGCGGAACGTTGGTGAAAGCGAGAAGGGTACCTCCTCCTGTCTCCCCAAGCTCGCCGTCATCCACGACCTCCTCGGCGAGCTTGAACAATCGCATCCCGATACTTTTCGGGGTCCCACCAGTTCCCAGCAAGTGGTTTGGGCCACGCCGCAAGCTGAGTGCGGTGTCGGCGGCCAGCTGCCGCTTCAAATCACAGTTCATGCTGTGTTGGCTGGCACAGCGACGCTTCAGATCCCGGATGCGAGTCACGGCTTTGTGCTCCACGATGGTTGCTTCCCGCACTTCCCGGAGGCAGTTGGCCAGCTCCGCGGCGGCGGACGACAGGGACGACGGATCCGCATCCCGCTGGCGACGCGACGATGCGTCATCGCCGGTGGCGGTGGTGTGCAAAGCGATCTCACCCGTCACCAAACTGTCACAAACGGGGCATGCGGGAAGCGAGCGGTCGGCGGTGAACGACATGGTCGTGGCGTAACTCGCGCACGCCACGTGGAAGAGATGGCCGCATGGCGAAAGGGCGACCGTCCGCTGAAACGCGGATGTGGTGCCGGCGAGCGGTCCCTCGCAGAGACCACATCGCTCGACCGCCATCGCGGCGGATGCCTGTGACAAGGCCATCCCTGATGACGGAAAGGGATCTGCGGGTAACGGACGGGGGGTCGCAAGCAGAAAACAAAACAACGCGGCGTGGGATCCGGGAAAGGGCAGGCGACCGCACAGCGGGAATCAGCGCGGCAGTGGTCACAGCGACAGAGTACACTAATGGAGGAATGCGGCCGTCGTCGATACTGAAGGGGTGCGACGCGCGCGGACAGCGAAATGGACCGGGGCGGGGGAAGGCGGCTCGGAGGGAGAATTTCGTCGATGCAGAGTTTGGGGTTGCATCTCAGGGTCTAAGATGGAGGCGCTGCCGCTGGCGGTGCTCGAGGGCCTCTTCCCTTGGCGTCCACCGGCGCGGGAGGCTTCGGCAGCTGGCGGTTCGTGTTCGTGACGGACAAGTTAGACCACTGCGGAGCCAGCTGGGGGAATCGGGCCATCACCTCCGAGATCGCCTCGGGCCGCTCCTTCACGTCGCAGAGCGTAAGCGATTTGAGAGCGGGATATGGAACGGACGCAGCTCCCGTGGATGCGGCCGCCCCGCCTTTGCCGCCAGCGTTTGCGCCACCCGCGTCAGCGGGATCGCCTTTGCCCCCAGCTGCTTTTGCCTTGGCGTCCGGTGCGGCCTTCTTCTCTTTTGACCCAGCCCCGCCGGCTCCCGTGCCCCCGTCTGCGCCAGCCGCGGGCGGGTCGTCAAAGAGCTTCGTGCCGTGATTGCCCGCGAGATTGAGGGTCAGGTGAACGAGCGACGGAAACGCCGACGTGGTGGGTGCCAGGAAGCCGTGGGTTAATGCCGACGGCGGGAGCGGGAACCACAGCTTGGCGACGGTGATGGGCAACACGCGCAGCATCGAGAAGCCGTCGTCGGTCCAAGGCAAGGCTACGGCTGGTGGCGCCACGTCCATGGTCGTCGTCGTCGCGGTGGGAGTCGCGGCCGTCGCTGCTGGACCAGGGGGGGCCGGGAACAGCCCAGCTGCGGTCGTTGAACCGCCACCAGCGGCCAACGCGGCCGAGAGGCCACCACTGTTAGGCGCCGGCGCCGCTGCTGCGGATGGAGGCGCCGCCAGTCGGTGCACGACCGTCTCTTCCAGCCACTCGCTGTCCTCCCGTCGAGAGCCAATCACGAACTCCTTCAGCTGGGTCAGCGGCGCCCACCAGCCGACTTCCCATTGCCGAACGAACTGACAGCCTATCCGCAACACCCGCAGTGCTGAGCAGCTGGTCGCGACGTCGCTGAGAAAGTGATCCGACCACGGAACGTAATCTCTGAGCACCACACCCCGGATATCGAGGGTCGTCATCCGTGGGAGCTGCACGATGGCACGGCAGAGGTCGAAGCTGTGCAAGTGTGGGCCGAGCACACCCGGTCCAAGTTTATTCGCTGACGCGAAGGCGCCGTCGACGATCTGCACGCTGGTGAGGTGTTGGCCGTGACGATGGGTCTCAAGCAGCTGGGCAAAGTGGCACATGGTTCCGCGCTTGGACAACACGTCAACTTGGCGCGTCTCGACGGGCACCGCGCACACCTCGGTGACCGCGCCGTAGCAAGCGGCTTGAAAACGCCGGCATGACAGCGCGCAGCAGCGCAACTGGCAAAAGGTGTTTCCCACAAAGCTGAGAATCAATCGCAACTGCGCCAGGGAGAAAAGCGCGGTGTGGTTCACCGGCCTCGGGCGTGGCTGGTGGGCGTCGATGTCGCGAAGTAGGTCGGTCACGCCCGTGGTGAGGCCGCCGCGATCAACTTCTGCGGCTTGAAGCGCCGCTGCGATTTTTTTCAGCGACGGGGGGCGAGGAGCCGTGGTACAGTGGTACAGAGGAGAGCCGACCGGCCCAGTGGTCGGTATCGGCTTCAGCAGCGGGGAAGGCGACAGTGCGACCGGAAACGCGTCGTTGGCCGCCTGCACGGCTCGGGCAGCCGAGGACCGTCGGTTCGCGTTGTTCGAGGCCATTTTTGTGGAAGAGAATCTTTGCACGGGACGGGGGGGGATAGTCGCGTTCTCATAACCAAAGTCATCCTTGTGCCCCCTGCAGGCACTCGCCCACGCTCCGGTCGCACTTCGCCCACGCAAAAAGTACGATGCACACAACATGAGAAAAGCTTCACGAAAGGCGATCCGGATCGACTACCGTACGGTCCGAAGCAAACCCTCCTGTCGGATGCTTCTCTCGCTCGCGTCGACGGTGGAAAAATCTGCGAAAAAAAAAACGGTCGCGGAAGCGGCAGGGCCGTGGGATAGTGTCTGCGGGATGGAAGGGGGTCGGCTCGGCACGAAGGGGGGAAGGGGGAGGGAGAAGCACCGAGAAGGGCATGGAGCAGGGGGAGATGGGGTTATGGTCACGCCTGTTGTGGTCGTTGGCAGTCTCCAAAACCCCGCGAACTGAGGGGCGCGCCAGAGGAAGGGAACAAGAAAGAAAAAGGGGGAAGGAAGGAAGGAGAGGGTGCGCTCTGCGTGGGGGTGCGGTCAAGCCAAAACCGCCGTCAGCACCAGCGCCGTCAATATGGCCATTGAGTGACCCCATGCCGACCCAGGGCGCGCCGTACGGTTCGGCGGAATAACGGACGCAACGGGAACCGCCGTGGCCAGCGTCAGGTTGTCGCTCGAGCTGCGAACGGTCAGCGATAATGGGCGGATTTTGTAGTACGACTGGAACAAGGGGTCGTTCGAGAGGATGTCCAGTGTGGCGTTGGCGAGTTCTTGATGGGCCTTCAGGATGGCGTCGTTCGTCGTGCCCAGGAACCCTTTCGCCCGGTCCAGGCGAAACGAGACCTCCAGCTGCGTTTCGGTCGCGTTCGTCAATGTCACGGGTGCCGTGGTCGTGGAATTCAGGGTCGTCTTGTTGGTCGTCGTGGCTGCCCCGGCTTTGGTCGTCGTTGTCGTCGCGATGGTTGTTGTTGCTTGAAGTGCGTTGAACCGACCCTGGGAGAGGAAATATTGTCGGCTGAGCTGCGCGGCGGTTGCCGGATTGTTCGGGCAGAAGCAGACCTGGACACCGTACGGGCAATTGACGTCCGTTTCGTTCGTGGATGTGCACGACGGTGCGGCAAAGCTGCGGGGCTTGCAAACCGTATCCCCTAGATCGTTGGTCTCGCTGAACGCTTTGACACCGACAACACAAGCGAGTGCTTCGACGACGGATTCAACGTTTTTCTTGTTGATGTAGCGGAAACCTGAAGCCGCAAGTCGCGAGGCGATATCAATCGCAAACTGGTTCCATGACACATCGCGGAGCGTGGCGGCGCTCGAACGACCGCGAATCACGGGAGCCTTGCGGGCCATGGAGGTGAAAACCGTCGACGATGGCCGCGCGTTGACCAAGGACAGGGGAAGGGTCGATAGGCCAGCCATCGCGGCGCAAGGATTGCTCGCATTGGACTCGGCAGACGAGAGCTGCGATTTGGGTCGCGTCTCGGGACAGCGGAACTTGATCTGTGTGTCGGTGCCGTTCTCCGTGATGAAGAGCACATCGAAGAAGGCCACGCCCTCTTGGAAGCGCCGGAACACACCCGTTTCCAACTCTGTCGGCGTTTTCTGGTTCGCGAGAACGGTGCCCCCAGCATTGGATGTCAGATACATCTCCACGACGGCTTCGGATTCGCCCCGCACCGGGCGGTCCTGATCGTCGAGCATCACCACGTAGAGGTTCAGTGGCTGTAACGACTTGACGTTCGAGTATCGCTTTCCGTCCGAGGTCAAAAACGAGGCGAGGGGCAGCAGGCAATCGGTACCCGTCTTACAGTACGACGCGGACGTGTACGTGCTGACGTCGAGCGCCATGGCGACGGTCGCCTGGAAGGAGATCACAGCGGGGCCGTAGCGGCGCACATCGTAGCCGTTTGGCTCCAGCGTGACGGACACCGTGCCCGTCGTTCCCGTCCACACCATTGAGCTGTACTCCTTCTCTCCGAGCGTCAAGCGGCCCTCGCGATCATTTGCGGTTCCACCGAGCAGCAAGTTTGAGGACACGTCCCGTGGTTCAACCACGACCGTGAACAATGTGTCGTGGCCGTATGACTTGCGGCTGTTCGGCGTGGCCGCCACGACACCGGCTTCCTGCCAGTGGAACGGCGTGTCGTCGACGGCTTCGACGGTCACGATTTGGTCACGGTCCGTGGCGATCGGACGCAGGACGACCGCGTAGCGCGGTAGGGGCGATCGCGTCCGGAGCTTCGATGGTAGGGTGATGGTCCGCACAGGGTTCGAATAACCGGTGCTCACCGAGCTAGGATAGTTCCAGGCGTCGAAGCGAATACGGAAGCCGTTGACGTCCAGTGCGGCCGACGAATTGCAGAATACGACTCGCAGCAAGAGCCTTCCGAACACCATCCGGGGCAACAGAGTCGGCAGCACGTTCACGTTGGTGTACGCATCGAGGTCGCTTTCTGACGTCAAGATGCGAGCGTTGACGGCGAGCAGACCGTCGAGGTCGGCATTGGATGTGCTCACGACCGTCATCAGCACCTCGGTGGAATCCTCCTGCGAGTCGCCGCGGCAGGCGAGGCCGGCCGCATCGACGGACTCCAGCACCATGTCGTAAGGCACGCCAGTGAGGAAGGCGCCGGTCTTGTACGTCGATGTAAAATTTTGCCGCACGACCATGCGCTGGGGAACGCAGAGCTCGACGACAGCGTCCGGGAGGTGGCCCGTGATCGGTGTCATGGTCGCGCCGGACTTGCTGACGGTGAAGGTCAGCAGGCACGTTGGAATGCCCGACAGCCGGCGCTGCGGAGATGGAAACACGACCGCGATGGATGACCGCCCGTCGATGGTGAAGTCCGTACGGTTGCCGATGCTGGGCGGCACGTCGCAAGGCGACGAGGACGAACCGCCAAGGACGCACGACTCCTTTGCGGCGGTTGTCGGATCGTCACAAGATCCTGCCTCCACCATGCCGCCTGAAAGCTGGGACTTACCCATCAGCTGCACTTCCACACGGTGGCGCCGGCCAATCGCGGCGTACTTCGGCCCCGGAAGAGCCGAGCCACCGCCGTTGTCCAGCGTCGTGGGCTGCCGATATCGCCACGACGCGCCCACAACGGCATAAACAGCGATGTCAACAGTGGTCTTGCAGTTGACACAGGGATTTACCGCCGTGCTGACGATGGTCGCGCCAACGACGCAAGTTGCAGTGAGAGCGGTGGCAGGATTCACAAACCGGAACGTAACCGTCGCGAAGCCTTCGTCCAGCCAGTTGAGCAAGGTGGCCGACGTGGAGGTGGTGTTCGTTTCAGCCGCCGGCGAAACGTAAGTTGAATTGATGACGGCGGGGCAGTCTTTGCTGAACTCCAAGGTAAAGGGATTCGTCGCCTCCGGATCGAGCACGCGGGCGCCGCCAACGTCTCGCGTTTGCGCAATATCGAGCGTCACGGTGGCATAGGCATCGATCGTCGTCGGTGCGCGGACGGACACCGACGGAGCGACCGCGCGTCCGGGGACCGTCACGGCTCCGATGGTTTCCCCGACGATGGTGCGGCCCATGAACGTCGACGTGAACACAGGGAAGCTTTGGTGTACCGGCGATGGAAACGTCACGGTGGCGGTGCCCACGCCGCCCACGATGGTCCCGGCGACGGAGGTGCCAGGGGCGAAGGGCACGAGCGGGGCCAGTCGGGCGGCATCCCAGCCCACGGGGACCATGGTCAGCGACACCGTGGACGGTGCGGCGTACGTTGCGCACTCGAACAGCCGCAACAGAGAGCAGTCGGTCATGGAGCCGTAGAACGTGTCCACGTAGCCCATGTCATCCACGGCCGCGAGGTTGAAGGTGGCCACCGCCGAGCCGGGATACTCACCCTGAAAGCTTGTGGTGGCGCGCAACCGCGTCGCAAAGGGCACGACCGGTAACGTGGCGTTGGCCGAGAATTCGAGAGCCCCTACGGTGAGCATCGCGCAGGGGCGTGAGAAGCTGAAGATGTGTGACTCGGCCAGCCCTCGGTAAACGGCTTCGCGGAAGAAGGCGCCGCCGTCGCCGTTGGTGGCTGTGACGACCGCAGCGGTTAGCACCGACGCCGCGGCGGTGAGCGGCGAGGACGCCACGCCAGCGTACTTAATCGGCACCGTCGCGGACGCTCCTTCGGATCCCATGGTCCAATACGTGAGGGATGCGTGTGCGTCGCGGCGCACGGACTTCGGCGCCGTACCCATCAACAACTTCGTCGAGGCAGCCGTCTGGATCGTGAACGTCGTGCCGCCGTCGGCGTTGAGCAGTGCCACCGTCCCATTGAGCCCTGGGCCGATGTGCCAATAGAGCCACAAGCGGCAGCCCAAGGTGCACGTGCGCGTGAACATGAACGACACGGTGCCGGTGCCGCTGAAGACTGTCTTCGGGCCGTGGCGCGAGTTGTACGTGCTGGAGGCTGAGGCGCGGAGGAAGCCTCCGTTACCGTACCAAACATGACTGGCGTTCGACGTGAGGGGCTCCACGTACACGCTCGCGGTGGCGGACGTGATGATGTCGCGCTGCCACCCCTCGAGCGAGCCGACGGTTTTCAGCGGCACGGTGAACACGGTGGCGACCGTGCCCGTTGCGGGCAACGTTGGCGCCCCTTGGGTGATGATCACGTGGGTGGCGGTGACCGTCGGTGCGGGCAGCACGCGAACCGATTCGCTGTAGGCGACGAGCAAGTCCGGGTTGCCCCGAATGTCGTCATACACTGTGAGCACGGACGGAGTGAGCACGGCCTTCAGGATGCACTTCTCGCACGGCGAGGTAAACGTGATGGTCGTCGATAGGCGTCCATTGACGACGTTGGTGCCGCCGACGGTGATCGTGCCCCCGTTATTGCACCCGAGCGAGGTGTACAGCGACACGGTGATGGTCCCGTCGGCTCCGAAGGCGCGGACGCCGTCGAGACCCACGACGTCGATTGCTACGGGCACGGGAATGCCGACGTAATTCCGGGCGGTGGCATAGGCGTACTGCGCGTCGCTCAGGACTTGCGCGCGCTCGTACCCTGTGTAAGGACACGTGCCCGTGGCGCCGGTCAGGCAAGAAATCGTTGTCGTCTCAGGGCACTCGGATCCTCCCGCAAAGACTGAAAACGATATCCCGCGCGCGTAGCCGGTCCCGCGGAACGCCATCACGTGGGTCGTTTTCGACCACGTCGCGACAGTCACGCCACTGTCCGAGGTGACACCACTCAGCGTCACAGGGCCGTTCGCCGACGGTACCGTACCCGGAAGTCGGATATAGCTGTCCGTCATCGGCGACACGGTTGAGCTGAGGTGGCCCACAACCCGGAACTCTGCAATTGGCGGCACCCGCCCGTTCGCGATGAACTTCGCCACCGCCTCGCGAACGTCGCCCGTGCTCGAGTAGGACATCACCGCGCGCTTCGGAGCGGTCGTCCGGTCGTCGATGCATGCGGTGCCAACGCAAGAGAGCATTTGATTGCTCCCGAGCGAGAAGCTCACGTTGTAGCTGTTCATGATGTCGGCTTGCATCGCCAGCGTGCCTCCCCCGCAGGTGGTGAAGGTGCCGCAGCCAACCTCGAGGTACTGATTGGGCGCGGCAGACGCCGTGCCGAGAGCCACCACGAGGCGCATGGGCTGACCCACGGCGCCCTCGATCACCTTGGGCGCGAGACGGTTCTTGTTGCACGAGCCGCCGAGGAAGAAGCCAGGGTCGGTGTCGCAGGTTGCGCCCGTCGCGAAACAGTTCAAATTGTACAGGAACACACCTGAGGGGTTCGCGAGCGTCGTGGCCCCCGCCGCGTTGTACTCGACCCAGAACGTTCGGAGAGGACTCTCCGCTGGTAGGAACCCTACAAAGGGCGTCGAGGCCGCCGTTCGGTTGAGGACCACGAAGGCCTCGATGGTGGCAGTGACGCGTCGGATCGTGTTGGTCTCGAGAGAGTATAGTGAGACGTTGGCGTTCGTCAAGCTGTCGCGAAGCGAGAAGGTGATGAGGCAGCCCAGGCAGTAGCCGCTGATTTCAAAGCGGTAGCGTTTGTTTTCGCGCAAAATGGACGAAATCGGCGTGAGCGTCAGGGTCGCCGTGATGGCACCGAGCAAACGAGAGTCCCCACGCACTTGGACGACGGGCTGTCCTGGAAGACTGTTGACGGTGCCACTCGCGCACGCGGACGCGAGCCCGGCGACGGTGCACTGATCAACGACGATGTGGAGTCCCGAGTGGTCCGAATGCGCGTCGTCGTAGATGGGCATGCCGTACACGTCCACCACGTCAAAGTCGATCGTGATCGGAAAAGTTCGAGTAGGCGCCGTCGTGGTGATGAACGACGCGGCGGAGGTCGGCAGCGGGGACGTCACGTACAGCGGAATTTGGTTCGCGGAGGAGGTGCGCAACTTGGTAATGCTAATGCTGCTGGCGAGCTTCTTGGACCGAGCCCGGAAGGTCCCCATCCGGCAGCTGCCAGAGGCCCCAGTCGCCCAGTGGCCAGGCGTCGAAAACTGCTGCGTGCGGAACGCAACGTCAAACGTGACGTACGGTCCGGTGAAGTCCGTGCTGAAGCAAAATTTAGCACGGCCTTGGACCATGGCGACGTATGGCCGCACGTTGCCGTCCCAGTCTGGACCGAGGCGGACGTTGGCAGATCCCGGGGCGGGGATGAGCGAGACGTACGCCCAGATGGTATCGAACATCGTTGCGTCGCCGTCCGCGTTGGCCGCGCGCAGGTTGAAGCAAAGTACGGTGTCCCAGAAGATGGCCGCCACAACATTGGCGCTTTTGTCGGCCGTATTGTACGCGTGGGGTCCGACGATGGCGCCGCAGGAGTCGGCATTGTTGCACTCGGCCAGCGAGTTGTCCAGGTCGCAAGTGACCTTGACGTTGGTGCGACGACTGGCGGCAGCGATGGTGAGCGATCGGGCGCCCCAGTCCGACCAAAACACAAAGCCGCAGCCAACGTCGCATGGCGCGGAGAGCACCAAGTGGTCAAACTGCGCGACGCCGGCGGTGAAATTGGCATGGAGCACTGGAAAGGTGATACCGTCGTGTTCTCGGAGCAACGAGACCAAACTGGCTTGGGCACTCTGCGTGGATGCGGTGGGTGACCGTTGACCGATCACATGAGCCTCCCCGCCATAATACTCGTCAACCGTTCCGTCGATGTCGACGGCGGAGACGACCGCGATCCAGCCTTTTTCCATAGGGCTCACCGGGCAGCTGTTGACGGTGGGCTCTGGGAGGGCCGCGAGGTCCACTGGGCTGCCGAATCTCGGTGCCAAGTAGCATTGAACTTTGTGATCTATCGCGATACCGCGGACAGGTGTCCTGAGGCTCGCCGTTTTGGTCGCAGCACCGCCTGAAAACGCGAACGATAACGTGCAGCCGCCAGCTTGCTTGCCGCAGCCTTTCGCGGACTGGAAACGGAACGTGGTCGACATTTTTCCGTCCTCGAAGGTGAACGTGCCCGGATAGGCGTCCGCACAGCCGTCATCCGTCACGCACCGGGACGAGGGGGCCACGAGGGTCGCGTCCGGTGGCAAGCCATTCGCGGCGGTGAGATTCATCGATGCGGTTAGCGACGTCGAGCCCACCACGTTGAAAAAGTCGCATGCGCTCACCGAGACGCCGTCGCTCACGTAGCAAATGGGGCGGAACGAAATGGTGTAGAATTGCATCGCCACCAAGTAGTAGCCAGGGCCCGCGACGACGTCGCGACTTCCTGAGTGGCCGAAGCCAGGCATCACCGTCGTCGCGTCCCAACTCGGAACGAGATCGGTGTTGACGAGTCGTCCGTTGGTCGACGTCGCCGCCTCTTCCGCGGTCGCGATCGCCACATCGGAAACCAAAATTTCGGCTGTGATTTGCGGCCGAGGGACGACAACGCTGACGATTTGGGAGAGGCCATTGCAAGTGACCGTGATGGGCACTGTGCGGCTAGCCATGGTGAACGCTCCGTAGTTGCTCACGGTCACTCGCACCTGTAGAGTCGCCTCGCCGGATGCGATCGCGCCGACCGTCGTCGCCGTCGTACCAACGGCCGTGGTCACGGTAGTTCCGGGCGACCAGACGGAGACGGAGACGATTCCTGCGTCCGCGGATGGTATTTGCATCGTGACAATATTGGTCGCCGTGTAGGCTACCTTGCCATCGGAGTGGAGAGCGGTCAGCGTGATATCCGCGTTGCACGTGGCTGACAGCGGCGCGCACAGGGTTGGGCCAGTGACCATCACCGAGGCGACGGTGGTCGGCAGCACGTTGAACGAGCACGCCGATGAGGCCGTGAGGCCGGAACCGGTGGGACCCTCGAATCGGAAGGAGCATACCCCTCCGGGGCACGACGAGGTGGGGAACAGTTCAAACGTGGCGTAGCCTTCGATGGTCGGCTGCGTCAGCGACGTCGTGCTGTACGTCGGCGCGTCGGTGCGCAAGCATTGCCCATACGAATTGCCCATCGTAAAGACGTTGGTGGGGGTCGCCGTGACGGAGTAGTACTGCGCCCCGTTCACCGGTGTCCGAATCACGGTCACCCCGTCGCTGAGGGTAGTCGCGACCACCATGCGGTACGGTTCGCCAGTGCGCCAGAAGTTGGAAATCGTGTCGAACGGGGGGCAGCCGCCGATGATCGTCAATTGGCTGGGCCCGACGGGGACGACGAGCGGATAGTTCCCTCCCGTGACGGGTTCGGTGTTCGCCGCGGCGTACCACATCCCTGGGTGCAGCATCGAAGTGATGCCCGGGACGGTCGTGAAGTTGGTCAACGTACGTCGAACACACACTTTGACGGGCCCTGGGCGCGCTGACAGCCACCCCGCCGACAGCCATGATATCATAGGCGTCGTTCGCGTGGCCGTTGGAACGACCGGAACCGCAACAGGGCTGGACAAGAGGATCTTGGCGGCGGATGCAATCATGCCGGAGTTGGCGTCCAAATCGACCCCGCAAAGACCGGTCCCTGAAATGATGTAGACGGCGTCGAGGCGAGTCAGACCGGGGCTAGGAATCGTCGACCCGACAAAACGATCGATGATGGTCACGGTCTTGGCGGTGGTGTCGACGGTGGCGAAAAGACGGCTCGGGACGACGGTGAAAGGGTTTCCGGTACCCGCCGTGGAGTCGGGTTGGATCCACAGGTTATTCTTGTACGGTTTGTAGCAGAATAGGTACTGGCCGGGGATGAGCGGCGTCTCGGTGGCAATCGACACGATGGTGCGATTGTATTGAGGCATCAACCCGCTGACGTTGAGGAAGAAAGGGGTGGCGCGGCTTGGCACGGCGACGGAGCAATCCGCACCTCGGAACGACTGCGTCACACCCGAGCCGATGGGGCGGTTCAGCAGCACGAACTTGAACGTGTCGCGCCGGTCGAGATTTGTCCCGGTTACCTGCAGCTGCGAGGCGGAGCCGGAAAGGGTGGACGCTCCCGCCACCACGAGCGTGGGCCACTGGCGGCCCTCATTGTCGAGTGGATTCAGCGCCGAGGGCGTCTTGGCACGAACCCGGGGGCCAAAGTGGAAGGACTCGGCCGCCGCCGCGACGAGTTCGAGCGTGTAGTATGGAAGGGGGACCGACGGAGACGCCACCCGTTCCACTTCCGCCCAAGGCCGGCTGCGAACTTTGTAGCAAAGCTTCAAATACCTGGCCGCCGTGATGCTCGGCAACGTCACCTGGACCTGCGCGGCCACCGTCGACGCGGCATCGCCGGCGCCGAGGTCGGTGAAACCCGCGGTGCGAACTTGAACGCTGCCGCCCGCGTGCTCTTTGGCTACCGAGAGAGACGTGATGCCGGAAGGGGCATCCGCTCCCCCCGCGTGACATGGCTGGTCATCCGCGACGATCTTCGCGGCGTCGCCGCCGTTGGACACGTCAAATGTGGTCGGCCCGGAAGCGGCAAGATAGACGGTGGCCAAGGACCCCGCGAGGGGCAAGTTGCGCACGTCGTAGAGAATGCCCGACGACGTGACCCCAATCGTACCAAGGTCAATCCACGCACGGGTGCTCGAGGCCAGCGAGGGACGCGGCATGAAGCACATCTTGTACGTGGCAACGGTGCCTCCCGTGGCGATAGAGGTCGGCAACGTCATGTAGTAGCGCACCTTGGCGTAGAGCAGCGCCGGGTTTTGCGGCGCGATGGCAGCGGCGTCGCTCGTGCCTTCAACGGCAACGCCTCCCCCACGGCCGGAATAGGGCACCAACGCCGTGTAGAAGTTGCGCCTTCCGTATCCGCCGCTCGCGGGCATGTCGCAAGCCGACGTCGAGGGCACTAACTTGAGCACGTCCGTGGCGCGGTTAATGAGACTCACGGCCGAGGAGGACGACACGTCGATGTACGCGTAGGATCCGGACCATAACGTGCCCGTCTTGGGCGTCGCCGTATACGTCGTAGCGCGGGGCGCAACGTACAAAGCCAACGAGGCGGTGGTGCCAAGCGGAGCCGCCTCAATCCAATTGCCGTTGATCATTTTGTAGCAAATGCGAAGCCCTGTTCCAGATGCCGTGGTTGGCAAAGGCACGAAGGCGACCGTGCCGTCGAAGTAGGGAATCGCGGCACTGTTGTCTTGTGAGTTGCGATCCGTGTATGGGTAGGTCCCCACGACGCCCGTGACGCTCGTCGGGGTTGCCGCCTTCAGGCGGCACCCGCTGTGGTTGCTATTCTGGTAGCAGTAGATGCCGAGGTTCGCGGTGGCAAGTGACGGGTCGAAGGCTTGCGTCAGTAATGAATCGGGGATTGCAGCACTCGCCGCGAGTCCCCAGGTCGGGGTACACATTGTCGGTACGCCCGTAGCAGATACGTTGGGCACGAGACGCAAGATGTCGCCGATCGCGCCCGGCGACGAGCTGAGGTGCCGCCGATCGAGCACTGTATCGCGTCGGAAAACCAGCATCGCCAGCGAGCCGGCGGTCGAGTCATAGTTTTCGTAGGTGACAACGGCTCGCTCTTTGGGAAAAAAGCGCTTTGCCGCCGACGATTGCGGGAGGAATGGGCCGTCATGGCGCCCGATTTCGATCCAATTGTCCAGTCGGTAGCGGAAGCACACACGGTAGTACGGCGTGTCGAGCGGGTCAAGGTACGGCGGAATCATCAAGTGAAAGCGGATGTCTCGCGTGGGAGTGGTGGAGCGGGCCCCGGGTCCTTCGCATCCGGCGCACGTCGCGGAACTGCCGCAGCTGCGAATGCTGCATTCCGCGGACCCAGCGTAGGAGGATTCCGCGCGTGCGTCGATTGCCGCCCCAGTGTGGCAACTGCGAAGCGAACTGACAATCTTGAGCGACGCTCCGCGGACAGCGGCATCCGCGACCGACGTAGTGTAGACATTGTGTGGCTCCAGCGTGTGCAACGGCAGGTCCTCAAGCGGCTTGTGAGATCGCACGGTGAACACCCCGACGGAGTCGGCGGAGGAGTCATTCAGATAGTACGTGTGGTTGTACTGCCGGAAGTGGAGCGCCAGGTCTAAGACCGTTCCCGCGGTCCCTTGCTGCGGCACGACTTGCCAATTCGTCGTCCCCGCCTTACGGTAGCAAACGCGCTGTGGGCCGACGAAAGGAAAGCGGACATAAGCGTGGACCGTGGCGACGCTGATCTCATTCAGCGACCAGCCGCTCGCGACCCGAGGGGATCCACCCAGGTCGCTTGCGGACACTACGCCCAGGTTGTCGCGGTCCGACATGGAGCAGTAGGCCGCCTCGCAGTACTCGCCGAGGCCAGGGTTGCAGCACTTGGTGGTTGGATCACCGTGATATCGGGTCTTGGCGTTGCCGAAGTTGTCGGCTGTGAAAAAACAGCCAGCCCCACCTTGGGTTGTACCGAGGTCGGGCACGCTCAGCACGTACTGTGCGAACCCGCCAGCGCCAACGTTGTCGAGGCGACCCGTCACGCCTGTCGACTGCGTCTGCACTCGGTTGACGACGGTCGTCACCCTACCCTCGGACACAGTGTTCCGCGTTGAAATGGGCACCGTCCAACGGGTGCCATCCGCGCGCTTGTAGAGGCTCCCCGGAGCGAACGATGTCGAATCGTCGGAAAACGCGGTCGCCGGCACCAAGCGGAACTGGTCTCCGCCCGCCGTGGTAAAGTATGACCGTGGTCGGCCGTACTCCCACGCCGTCGCCGGGTTGGAATTGAGTGTGCTGGTCACCGACTGTATGGCTATGGTGCCCCACGACCCCGGGGTCGTATCGTACGCGGACCACGTCAACCCGTGGGCGCCCGCCGCGCCGTTGGCGATGGTCAGCCGCGTGACTCGCGGTCGACATGCGACGGGGATGGGTACGGAGACCGTGGGGCAGGTCGTGCCGGCGACCACGTTGGAATCGCGCCGGTACGCCTTGAACCACACTGGCACGGCGGTGTAAAGCGAGGCGAAGTCCGAAGTGACGTTGACCAGCGCGCGGCGGTACGACACGGGGGACAAACAGATGTCGTAGTCGCCAGCGTCCGGAAGTTTAAGAAATGCGACTAAGTGGTCTCCGGACTTGAGTGGGTCCCCGGCGCGCTGCAAATCCCGGGCCGTGTTCGTGAAGGCGGACCAGGGCCCTTTGCTCTCCGCCCCGGTTCGCGCCACGCCATTCGCCACCGACCCTTCGAGAACGCACGATCGAGACGTAAACTCGCCCGTGGTCCGCCGCACGCAGTTGGTGCCGCTGTATTGCTCAAAACCGGCGTTGGGGATGGCGAGGTAGCTGTTGACGTTTTGTCGCAGCTCTGCTGTCGCCGTGGACTTTTCGTACGTGCACGGGAAGCCGGCGGGCACAATTTTCACCGAGTCCCCACGCGTGATGACGTCGTGCGACGCATAGAATTTAAAGGGGTCCCAGCTGCCCGGGACGTTGTAGGTGAGGACCGACGGACGGCCATTGGCGAGAAACCGGATGTGGCCGTAGTCACCCGATAGCATGCTCGCCCCCGTTTCGTACAGATAAAGTGGCTCTCGTGGCAGAAAGAGCAACTGGCGTCCAGTGGTGTCGAGGGTGTCGGTGTAACCCGAATCGACCCCGGCGTCTAGTTCGGAGTACTTTCCTTTCGGCGTGGGCCGCCGGGAGACGTCCTTGACGCACACAATGAACGGAAAGGGCGGTATCACAAAAGTGACGTAGGCGCTCAAGGCGATGGACTTCCCCCACATCAATGAGCGCCCGGACATGGCCCAAGTTTCGTACCAGATGTCTGTTTGGTCCGTCGCGCACCGGCGCACCATCGAGGCGGATAGCTGCCGTGACGCGTAGGCAGGAATCACACGGACGCGCACCGTGGACGGCCCGGTGACGTTGAAGGCCGGGAACGGTAGCGACCCTGGACCCAAGTTGAGCTGGGAGTGACGAAAATTGTGCGGTTGGCGACCCAAGTAGCTACTAAAATTGGTCCCAAACGCTGAGCTCAGCCACCGAGTGAATACCAGGGCTCGAACCTCCTGGCCTGCGAAGTACACGGTTGAGTTGCGCGCTGGAAGTTGAAGCTGTACCGAGAAGCTGTTGTTAAAGCGATCCACTGAGCCCGTCCACGGCATGAGCGGGGTACGCAGCTCATTGGCGCGCACCGCCTCGATGCCGCCGTTGGAGACAAGCAGAATCACGATGCTGATCAGGGCGGCTGACGTCGCCCGTTGCGCTAAGTAGTGGTATGCTGCCCTGTAATGCGGCATCTCTCTCGTTTTGTTGTTTTCTGACACGGCTTGTCGTGTGAGAGCGGTCGTTTTGAAAACCCGTGGTTTCAGGGTTTTTTGTTGATGGACGTCAGTTAAGAGTGTCGCGCGACTGAACAAATTTGGAGGCGGCGGTCGTCACAGAGTGTACAAAAGTATGACGGACACCGCCCTTCCTCTCTCTCGCTTGCCTAGTCGCGGCGGGGGAACCCTACTGTACCGAAACGGAAAAGAATCAACGAGGCAACAATGTGAAAGAGTCGTGAGGTGAACCCATTTATTTTTCATCGATAACCGATTTTTCGCAGAGCGGAACTGGTGACTCATGTGTACGGGGAAACTAGAGTTTGACATCTGTCATACGTGACGCGAAAGGGCACAGGTGGGCTAGCGTTTGGCCATCGCGGCAGTGACGGCCGCCAGCGGGCGACCGCGTCGCAGGCGACGGAAGAACGCGGCGTCGTCCACGGGGTCAATCGGCTGCGGCGTCCGTTTGCGGCTAGCGCCTTCAGCCGACGCCCCTGGCGCCGAAAAGGGTGCCTCGTCGGCAGCGTCCAGCGCAGATTGGGGCGAAGCTTCTTCTTCGAAACGTTCCCAGGTGTCGGCGGGCAACGGGTGCACAGGCGAGGAGCGGCTGGAGACCGGCGAGGGCAACACCGCGCCCAGTGCCTGCCTCCCGACTTGGCCCGCAGCGGGCGCCGCACCGGCGGCGACCCACCACTTGGCCGAATGCGCCCGCATGTGCTGCCAGATGCGGCGGCACTGATTGCGGTACACGAGCTGCTTCACGACTTGGTGGGTAGTCCGGTGCGTCACGTAGCCCCTCCACGCCGCTTGGATTTTCGTGGCGGCCGTGAGAACTTGAAGGCGCCATGCGGCGCGGCGCTTGTCTCGAAGCGCGGCGAGTTTGCGGCGCATCCAGCGTTGAATTTTCACGACCAGGGAAACGAACGAAACCGTCAGCGTAAATGTCCGCCGAGGTGACGAGGCGGCGGACGACGCCGTCGAGGAGGGCGTTGTCGTTTGACGAGATTTGGCGCTCGACGGCCGACCATCGCTCATTTTCGCCCCCGTGGGTGGCGGCTTGGCGGTCCCTGGAAGAGGAGGTTGGACTCGCTGGGGCCGACTTCGTTTCACTCGGCAATGCCTCAGCCACGCCGCGAACCGGCGCGCTCGGTATCCACGGATGGCATCCACGAGACGGCCACCGGTATGCAGAATGCAACGTTCGGTGCAACGGTGCCGGTACCAGCGGAGAATTAATGACGCCGCGAGCGGCTTGACTAACGCGACCGCAGCCTCGACGTTCTCGCACTGGCCTTCCGCGATGATATCAGCGCGCGATTGTGCCTCTTCCTCCTGCAACCGTCCGAACAGCGTGTGCCAATCGTCGTCGCCGATGCCGCTGGCATGGGCGACTTGGTCGTAGAGTGCCGACGCACCCGGATCGGTGATCAGGAAGGCGGAGCTCCGTCGCCGTTGCTGTGTTCTCACGGGTGGCGGGGTGGCTTCATCCCGGGAAGGGTTGCGCCGACGAAAGAAGGACATACGATGCCGTCACTCGGTCGGGGAGGAAAGTGACTCCGCTGGAAGTACGCAAGAGAGAGAGCGCACTCAGCTCTCAAGGTGCCCATCATCATGTTGTGTCGGTGTGGTGTTTTCCCCCTTTCTTCTGCGATCACGGGATCTTCTCACGCGTGGATGGTTTGCCTCAACCCCGACCATTCCATGACGCACGCTTACCTGCTCCCTCGGACTCCGAAAACAGTCTCGACTGCATCGCGCACGCGTGCACCGCGTCGGAATGGTGTTGCGTGAAGCACGTCATGGCATTGTGGTAGGCTTTCTTTTCCGAAACCGGCATTCGTGTTTCGATGGTGGCCGCGGCCTGCTGTGCCGACAGCGGCAAGCGGTACGGGTTGTAGAGCGACAGCGCGGGTCCACTCACGAGTAGCCGGTGGGAAGCCTCCCGATGAGCCTTCTCCTCCTCCGTCTTGACGAAGGCGGCAGTGGCGTCGGTTGACCACGTCGCCTCGGTGTCCAAGCGCCACCAGGCGATCGCCTCCGGCACGCGGCGCTCCGGGCTACCCGTCGAGACGGACACGCCGTGAAAGTAGATCATAAGCCGGTCCGACATGAAGTCCCTCGCGTGCTTCTCGGTTCGCAACGCGGACACTCGCTGCTTCGCGGGCTTCTCAACGGGTAAGACGAATCGATGGCCGAACAAGGCTCGGCTCGTGCCTCCCCCACTAGCAGCATTAACGCGTTCGGCGGGCGTCCGAAGGTCATCCAATCTGGGCGGAGGCAACGGTTGCAGCAGCCGTTGAAACGTCGGTGTCCCCTTCCACCGCAGCTCATGGACGAACTGCTGTCGCAGAGCGGCCAGGGCCTTCGCCGATGCCGCATCGGCCACCGCGCGCTTCGTCGCCGCCATTCTTGGGGTGGGGAGGGGAACGACCCAAAAAAAAGGTTCCTATTTTGCTGTCGCTCGGTACGTTGAAACGGACCGCCCCACATGCAACAATCGCACGCGATTATTAAAATTTACCTCGAAAAATTGCGTTGCGATAGATTTGATTCCATGGGGGGAGGAGAGCAGAAATGGGGGAATGAAAATGTCGAACGATTTACGGCTTCAATCGGAATTGGCAGGTGTCACCCAGGAACCTTTTCGTCCCTCCCATGGCTGGTTTACAGGCCGGCCAATGTCCGCTCCTCCACGAGCTCCGCCGTGCTGGCATCCATTCGTCGCTTGATGTCCTCCGTCAACACCGCACCTGGGGCGAAATGCCAGACACCGGCGGCGCAGGTCACCGGGAAGGAGTAAATGAGGCCTGCGGGGACGCCGTATGGGTTGCCCGCGGATGGCACCGCCATCGACACGACGCGGCCTTCGCTCCCCAAAATCCAGTCGCGCATGTGGTCCACGATGGCCTTGGCGGCGGAAAGCGCCGAGGAGAGGCCACGCAGCTTCATCACTTCAGCGCCGCGTTGTTGCACTTGTGGAATGAACTCGCCGTGGAAATACGCGGCATCGTCCGCCGATAGGGGCGCCGCAGCCGAGGAAAGGGACTCCACGTCGGGCACCTGAGTTGCGGAGTGGTTGCCCCAAATCACCGCTTGTCGGTGAGCCGCGCCCGTCGGGCCAAGTCGAGCCGCGATCAGGCCAACGGCCCGGTTGTGATCCAGCCTCGTGAGCGCCGAGACGTGCGCCGGATTGAGGCCTCCGGACGTGGCCAAGATCAGCGCGTTGGTGTTCGCCGGGTTACCCACGACCAGCACCCGGCAATGCGCCGCCGCGGCGTCCCGGATGACGCGGCCTTGCTGCTTGAAGATGCCAGCGTTGGTGAGGAGCAAGTCCTGCCGCTCCATCCCCGGCCGCCGGGGAAACGCACCGCACAGAACAGCGGCGTCGGCGCCGGTAAACGCCACGTGGGGATCGGCGGTGATGTCGACACTGTGCAGCAGCGGCAACGCACAGTCGAGCAGCTCCATGCGCACGCCGGACAAGGCATCCTGCGCCGTGCCCAGATCCAGCAGCCGGAGGGCCACCTTTTGGTGCGGGCCGAACATCAAACCCTGCGCGATAAGGGGAGCCAGTGAGTAGCCGATCTGACCCGCGGCGCCAGTGATCGCAACCGTGAGTACGGGCAAGTTGGAGGGAAATGCAGCCATAGGTCGGGGTGGGGCAAACAAAGTTAGGAAATTAGAAATTTTCTGTGTTGCCATCGAGGTGTGAGTGTCCTCTACGTGGTCACATCGGCGGGTGTGATCGTTTCCAAAAGTTGGAGGAAAACGAAAGCGGTAAAAAGAGGACGATGCGATACGGTCACGATGGCGACGATGCCTCCGCCGCTTCGTCCGCCGCCCGACGTTCGGCGTCAGCCAACCCGAGCCGCTTCATCAGCGCCGCCTCCTCTGCTCGGTGCAGCCCCGCGGGCAGCATGATCGAGCGGTAGATGGCCGTGATCGGACCGAGCACGACGGTGACAGGTCCGCGGCTGCCGCTGGTGACAACGGGCCTCGTGGACCCGCTTCGGTGAAACGACGACGAGGGGATGGGTCGTGACGATGACGCCGATGTCCAATGCCCAGTGGGCGCGGGCGGCGGCAGGGCCGATGGCGCCGGTGGCGTGACGTCGATGCTGGTGAAGGCCAGTGTGTCCTGCAGCACCGTGTCGGGGACGGAGGCATCGGTTGTTAACGAGAAATGGCGAATGAAGCTCATCGTTCGGTCAGCGTCCACCGGCCACCACGTCGGCGCGCAGTTATTGCTACTCGTCACGGGGTCCGACTCTCGCGTCGCCTGCCAGCCCAGCACGTCGGCGTGCTTCTCCAGAAGCCGGGCCACATCGTAGCGACCCGTACGCTTGACGAGGTGAGTCTGATTCACCGCGATCGACATCACGACGTCTTGATCTAAATCTGACCCCGTCAAGTTGCCGGCATACGCCCGCGCGGTGATCGCATGCAAGCTTTCGGACTTTGGGACACCCGACAATAGCGCTTGCATCGCGAGCAGCTCCGCCACTCTCGTGCCGTTCAACGGCTCGGGCACCTGGATGAACGTGTAATTGCCGATGACCGCGAGCTGCCGGTCGATGGCGGCTGCCCTGTCCGCTGGGTCGGACGCCCAACAATCCTCGAGTGACCATCGTGCCGCCACGGCGTCGAAAGGTCCAACCGGCGACATCGCCGTGGACACGGACGAGCATTCCGACATGACCGTGGCGCTGCGTGCCGAACTTCCACCGCCAGCATCGACGTTCGAACGATTGAGGGCGTTGGGATCGTGTGACCTTGCCGACCAGCTCGCGCTGACCTCCGGCGGGCACCTTCGGTTGGACGCGGCAACGAGCGTCGCAACCCGCGGAAGCGGAGGCGCTCGAGAGGCCGTGGCGACGTGACTCATGACCGCGCGCGTTCCGGAAAAAAAACGTGGATCGACCGACAGTGACGTCGCTGTGGGGAGAGATGCGCAACGGGTTCAACAGGCCCTTTGTCTCTGAGTCCCCAAGAAATGCCCTCAATCATGCGACGCCGTGCGGCTTTTGAAGTTCTCCAAAACACGACCCCAGCGATTTGATCCGCGAGGCGTGAAAACAGGGTCCACGCACACCGGGAAAGGTCAAAACGGGGGAATCGCAGCGTTCCGGAGAAAGAAAACTTGGGAGGGGCACAGAAGCAAAGGAGGACGATCAAACCTAGCGGTGAGATGCTACCTACTTCTTCGCCTTCTTGGCGGCGGCCTTCTTCGCCTTCTTGGCGGCGTACGCCTTGACCTTGTCCGCGTGCTTCTTCACGAACTTTGCGGACACCTTCTCCAGCTTCTTCGCGGTTTTCATGTTCCACGACACGGGCTTCTTGGCGTCGTTCTCCGCGAAGATCTTGCGGGCCGCGTTGGCGCGAGCGCGCTTCGCGACGCGGAGCTGGTAGCGCTCGAAGTCGGTCGACGCCGCAAGGGCAGCGGCGGCGGTGACCTGCTTGCTCTTGCTGGTCTTCGCGACCTTGGCTAGCACCTTCTTCGCGTCGAGCGCCTTCTTGACGTCCTTCGAGTTCGCGTTGGTGCCAACCTTGACGGTGAACTTCGTCGGCTCGATGTTCTTCATGTTCTGGACATGGCGCCACATCTTCTTGTCCTCCGGATTCTCGACCAGGACGCGGTTGGCGTCCACGATGGCCGTGATGACGGCGACCTTGCCCGTGCGCGGGCCACGCAGAATGCGCACCAGGCGGCCAACCTTGACGTGGTTCGAAGGCATCAGTGCTGGCAAGGGCTGCACAACGACTTTTCGAGAGGGAAATGATCAAAAAAAAGCGTTCGTGAAGGAAGACTCAATTTGGCATAGCGAGCGCAAAATAACCATGCGCACGTTGGGATGTGCCCGCGCTTCTGACCCACCTGCTCGCTCCACCCGCGCGTTACGCGGAGTTCCCAAGACACTCAGCGTGCGGTCCCGTCTCACGAGGGTAAAAACCGCAAGAGGGTTGTGCGTGTGAGTTCGCAGGGGGTTTAGGGAGTTAACTGTGTGCGTGTTCGTTGAGGGACACAGGAGAATTACTTCTTCGCCTTCTTGGCGGCGGCCTTCTTCGCCTTCTTGGCGGCGTATGCCTTGACCTTGTCCGCGTGCTTCTTCACGAACTTTGCGGACACCTTCTCCAGCTTCTTCGCGGTTTTCATGTTCCACGACACGGGCTTCTTGGCGTCGTTCTCCGCGAAGATCTTGCGGGCCGCGTTGGCGCGAGCGCGCTTCGCGACGCGGAGCTGGTAGCGCTCGAAGTCGGTCGACGCCGCAAGGGCAGCGGCGGCGGTGACCTGCTTGCTCTTGCTGGTCTTCGCGACCTTGGCTAGCACCTTCTTCGCGTCGAGCGCCTTCTTGACGTCCTTCGAGTTCGCGTTGGTGCCAACCTTGACGGTGAACTTCGTCGGCTCGATGTTCTTCATGTTCTGGACATGGCGCCACATCTTCTTGTCCTCCGGATTCTCGACCAGGACGCGGTTGGCGTCCACGATGGCCGTGATGACGGCGACCTTGCCCGTGCGCGGGCCACGCAGAATGCGCACCAGGCGGCCAACCTTGACGTGGTTAGAAGGCATCAGTGGGCTACGGAAGTTCGCTAAAAGGGCGCGCGCGTGCTGGTTGCTACCTGGCGAAGGGAGGGAAAGAGACTCCAATGCGCAAACCGTTCGGCCGCCATGTTCCAAACTGCCCCCCTCGTCGGCGCTCATTTCCGACCACAGGCACACAACGACAACGAGCAGAAGGGTCGAACAAAACGCACGAATGCGGTGCCGTACAAACATAACGATGGGAGAATACGCCATCCCGGCAGGACAGCAGAGGATTGAGATAGAGCGACACAGGAAACGAGGGGGCGCGTCCCACACACGTGGTGGCGGTGGGTCACATCTCTACGACGAAACATGTGTTGGCGGGGGGTGAGAGAAACCGGTACTGGGAGGTGTAAATCACATAGTTTGGGAGGTTGGAGAGGTTTTGGATCGTCTCTACGCGCCGAAGTGCCAGAAGGGGGGATGGAAGAAATAGAACGTATGAGGGGAAAGGCAAAGTATGAGTGAGGAAAGGAGGGCTAGGATGGCGGCCGCCCCAATACGATAGGATGGCTACACTGACAACGCGCAACAGCAGGCCGCTCCTTTGAGGATCCAGTAATCCGCCGTCTTGTCCGTTGCGGCCTCGATGTTCAAGATGAAGTTCGAACTGGCGCCCAAGGAAGAAATCACGCCGGCGCGGATGGTCGTACGGTATAGCGGAATGCGGTGAGACCCTTGCGGTGTCTTGTGGTAGGGCTCTGGAAGGAAGTGTAACACAGGCACGACCGCGTAGGGCTCCCCTGGCAGGGAGTCCGCCATGACCCCGCGGTCGGCGTCCCACCTCCAGGCGTCGCCGTACATGCCGTGGATGTACGCCCCGCTCTCCGGTCCGACTGTAATGTCCTCGGCATCCTTCTCGACGACTCGGAAGGCAAAGCCGAGCTTGTCGACGGAGACCAAGTGCTGGCGCGCGAAGGCCTGTAAGATGCCGGTCATGAAGCTGCTGGGGTTGAAGAATCCCGGCATCCAAAACACAGGCGGCTCGCCGTTGCGAACCCAGTTGCGAATAAAGGTGACCTTCGCAAGCAGCTCCTTGAACCACGAGCCGAGCGGCTTCAGCGTCGCGTAGCCATAGCCGTCCGGAGAAGGGCCCCATGGGGTCGGAACCTTGTCATTGAGGAAGCTGTAGAACATCCGGTCCAGCTCCTCGCTGATCACGGTCAGTCCCTTGAGGGCTCGCTGCATCTCGCTGAGCATGTGCTTCATCACGGAGAGCAGCTTGTTGTACTTAACTAACTCGTGGCCGAGGACGGTCGACAGCGAGTTGGGTAGGCCGTTGGCGAGCGTCGTGAAGGTGTTCGGACCGGCTTCCGTCTCGCGGTCGATGACGGAAGGCAAGATGGCCTCGAAGTCAGCGCACTTGGTCGACACGAGCTCCTCGGGACTGACGCCGTCACCCTTCTTGCCCGCAATGCGAGGTTGAACCGAGAGAATCGTGTTCATCAACAGTTCGGAGTTCTGCAGTTGGAAGCGGAGGTTGGCGTTCTCGTGCATGCCGAAAACTTCCGGGTCATCGATCTCGGACATCTGAGACAGGGTCCGCCGATAGTGATCGAGGTCGCCCCTCTCCGGGGCGCGGTATTTGCCGCTGGCGCTAAACGTGTAGCCATCCTTGAGGATCTGTGGGTTCAAGTAGATGCGCAACACCGTCATCAGCGTGTTGCGGTCGAGTGGGTCCGTGACTCGGCCGCCGTAATTGATTTGGCCGACGATGTACTCGAGACTGTCCCACGGCACGGCCTTCTGCTCTTGCAAAAAGAGGCGGATCCACTGGGCTGATACGTGGAAATCGGTGTCGTTCCACTCGTAGCGGACGTTCCAACCGAGTGGGCCAAACTTTTTCCGCTCGAGCGAGACGGAGTGGAAGAAGCACAAACCGTACATGAGCTTCTTATAGGCGTGCTCTTTGCTGCAGTCGGGGAACATTTCGTCCGGCTTGAACACCTCGAAGTTTTCGGGCGAAATCTCGTTGTAGCAGCGCAGCATGTTGGCCTTGAGCCCCGTGGGCGCCTCGTTGGTCAGCTTGATACTGTTCTGGAGCACGAAGACGGGGAAGAAGTCGGACGGCATCGACGTCAGGAACAGACGGAAGTTAGGATCGGGGGCATGCGCGGCCGTGGCCGATGCCGCGCCTCCGCCGGCCGCGGCCCCGCTCGATGTGGCGGCGGAGTGCAACAGGATCACCTGGTTCTCCAGCTCTGGCATGAACGTCTTCGACAAGTGGCAATTCTGCAGCATCGCCCATTCACCACTGCGCTTGCACGAGTCGATGATCTTTTTGGCGTTGTCTCCTTGGCCTTGGCCAAGGGCAACGTACTGCAGCCGCTTGCGCTGCTGCGCGGCGAATGCCTGGAGCATGTTCATCGGGTCGCTCCCTTGCGACAGGATGAAAATGATCGGGGTCGACGGAGAGCTGTCCTCGTAGGCGCGTTGCATGTCGAACGGACGCGCCTCGACGTACTGCTTGCCCATCGCGGTGCGGATGTAGTTGTTGAGCGCCATGAATAGCTTCTCCGCCCGCCACGCGCGAACGAGCAGAATCTTTTGGAACCCGCTCAGGTGGTTTTCCCAGTCGGTTCCGTCGGCATCTTCGACGCTCGTGCCCCCACCGGGAAGCACTTCGAGGTGAGGCTCCTGCCGGCTGCACCACGACTTCCACAAGCCGGCACGGCCGTTGACATCCTCGAGCAGCTGGTTGAACACGGGTACGACTTTGCTGAGGGTGTAGATGAGCTCCCATTGCTGCTGAGAGACCCAACTCAGCGTCGGCGGCCGCGGGGGCAGATCCGATGGCGCAAGCGCCGTCGCGCGGATCAGATACTGCCACTCCAATTCAGTAATGTCATTTGCGTTTCTGGCGATGGAGGTGCAGATCAACAGGCTGAGCGACGTCTTGTCCTTGTTGAACAGGCCGCGGCATACCTGCATGAACGTGGCTTCGGTGATTCGGGACTTGAGGTTGGCGAGGTGCTCGTCGAAGAGCTCTGGCACGAGATTGTTCGCGTCGAATCCCTCGGGCTTCACGGTGGCCTCGACCACGCCCGTCACTACGCGCTTGAAGTAGTCGAGCGAGTACTGATACATGGGATCGATGAGGGCTAAGTCGGCCAGCACGAAAAAGAGGATCGAGCAGCGGTTGGCCACCGGGCGGTACAGCTCGCGCGTCTTGTTGATCACGACGATCGACGCCTGAGCCTCGGACTGGCGGAGGCTGACGGCGTGGGCGCTGCGCTGCGCCAGCTTCAGCTCCTGGATGAGTTGCTCGTTGTCGAGAATGTTACCCTTGGCAGTCTTCAACTTCTCGAGAATGCTCTCCTCCATCTTTTTCAGTTGCTTCTGTCCGTCGGAGATGGTCTGGATGGTCTTGTTCTTCTCCTCCTCGATGTCCTTGCGCTCGATGGCCACGACCTCGCCAAGCATTTGGTTCTCGAGACCGTCCATCGTCACCGTGAAGTTGACCAGCGTCACCTTGATGCTGACGTCCGGCAGGTAGGTCGGGTTCGACAGCTTTGTGCAAATGTACAGCCGGAAGTTCGGGTTGTACTGGATAGCGCCCGTGGTCGCGCTCAACGTGATGTATCGGCTCACGCCATCGTCTCCCAGGAAGATCTGACGCTGCAAGAGCGGCTCCAGGGCCGGGTCGAGGGTCTCGCCGACGTCGTCGATCAACACCGACGTGCCGTTGCGGATCGCCGCCTCGATGGTGCGCATGCAACTCGAGTCGGTGAGCTTCACGGTGCGAATCGCGCGGTCGAGCTTCGCACGCTGTTGAATCCACTTCGAGGCTTGGCCTTGCGGATCGATGAGCAGCGGCCAGCGGCGAGGCGGCGTCGACATGGACACGATGATGGCATTCTCCGTGGAGGTCTCGTCGGTGGGCAACGAGCAAATTTGCCACTGCAGAATTTCCATTGGATCGCCAAGGGACGAAACAAGGCTGTAGTCCTCGCTAATGGTCAGCTTCCGTGCTCTGGCCTTCTCGATCCAGAGGGCGACGAGCCGCTTGCGGAAGCGCGCGGTGAAGGCACCAAAATATGCCACGCAAGCGGAGCTGAAGAAGATTTCGACGGGAAGGACGAGCAGCTTCGCCTCTAATTGACCGATGTTGGTCTCCCAGCGCACGCTTTCGCTCTTGAGCGAATCGGACAAGGACTCAGCGTTGACGAGCCGCTTGGAACACGTCTCGACCTCTCGCCCTAGTCGTTCGCTCTTGTCTCGAGAAATTTGTAAGTTCGCCTCGAGTCCGCTGAGTTCGTCCTCGACGGCCTTCAGCGCGGATCGAGCCTCGTTCAGCAGCTTGTTCGTGGCGTCGAGCTCTCGCTGTGCTTCGGCCTGCGCCTTCCGCAAGGGCGCCACTTCCAAGGAAATTTCGTAGTACTTGATCATGGCGTTGAACCACAGGCACAACCCTTTGCACGCGTTGGAGGCCTTTTCAGCCATTTCGGGGGTGACTTGGTCGTCCTCGATCCACTTCCGCGCCTTCATGATGACGTCCTTGCGGATGTTGTCCTTGTCGTAGGACTTAATCGTGGGGATCAGCCGGTTGAAGCCGAGGAACTCGCGGCAGCCCTTCCAGTCCATCGCGCCGCTCCAGCCCTCGATGTCCTGCTTGTGGGGTTCGAAGAACACGAGCGCAATGCGGACGGTTTTGAACACCGCCGCAGGGGGCTGGTTGTACGACTTGAGCGTGTCGAAGTCCTTCTTTTCGATCGAATCCAGTGCGGCCTCGGCGGCGTCGAGGGCGGGTTGCGCCTCGGAGAGGCGCGCGGTGGCGCCCGCCTCGAGCTCCGCCGCGCCCTTTTGCTGCTGAGCCGCCTCCGCTTCCTGGGCGGCGACGCTCACCTTCACGACGGACGCCTTGTCCCGCCGGATGTTGAGGTTGATTTCGAGCTCCGCGTTGTCCTTGGCCGCCTTTTCCAACAGTGGCTGCTTTTCCTCGAGCTGCTTCTTCATGACCGCGATGGTCTCGTTCGTGTCCTTCATCTTGGCGCGGCCGTTCATGAGTCGCGACAGCTGCTCGCCCACCTCGGCGGTCTTATCCGCGAGCAACGACGTGTACAAGGAAATGAACTCGAGGTAGCTCGTCGGGGTAATGTAGTAGCGGCGTCGGAGCTCCTCCCAGAACTCGTTCGCGGTCTGGATGGTGGACTCATGCACGTCGACGCACATTTCCACCAACGGTTCACGGAGTTGCGTCTGCTGACCGAGGTCGAGCTCCGTCGTGAGACGGCGGGCCACGGCCAGAAGCGCCTCCCGCGGCCACTCATCGAACCAATCGATGACGCAGCAATTCGTGAGCGACGGGAACTGCCGGCAGCGGTTGCGGAAGGCGTCGCCCACGGGACTCATGCAGAGCACGATGTGGAAGTTGTCGCGCACGCGGCCGATGAAGAAGGACCAAATTTCGTCACGGGCCGTGATGCCAAGGTCCCGGGCGGCCTCCGTGCTCCTGGTGATGCGCTTGTCTCGCTCATCCGGGGGGAACAGTGCTGGCACCTCGCCGGAGTTCAGGATGTTGTTCACGTCCTCGAGCATGCCTTCGTTGACGATTTGCGTGTCGTTGAGCAAGAACGTCAGCGGCTTGCACAGCAACCCGGCGGTGTCGTAGAGCTCGAGCAGCTTTTCGCGGAAATCGTTGATGGAATACGACTTGGAGACGGCGATTTCGAAGCGCAAGTAGCCAGCGATGAAGGTTGCCAGCCGCGTCAGCGACTGCTTTCCGCTGCCGCCGACGCCGACGAGCAGGGCGTTGCCACGCGGCTGTCGAATGATGCGGACGATGCGGGCCAAGTGCTGAATGTGGTCCGTAAAGAAGACCAGGTTCATGGTCGTCGTGGAATCGGAGGAGTTAAAGTCGTCCAAGTAGTCGTCGAAGAGCTTGTACAGCTTCTTCATGTCGGAGACTTCCTCATAGACTCGGTCCTCTTCCGTACATCCTGGTCGAAGGAAGTCGCCCCACATGATCGGCACGGGCCCTTCGAACAAATCGGCGTACTGGGCGTTGCCTGGGAACAGGCGCTTCACGGAATCCATGATGAGGTTCTCCTTGAAGTACTGCCGGTCCTCGTGGCTGGTGAGGCGGTCGTAGAAGCAGCGCATGACCTCGTGGATCCAGAGGCGAGTGGCCACGGCCGCGCTGTTGCAAATGCGGGGGATGACCTGCATCAGACCTTGGCACACCTTGGCAAGGTCGCGAAGATTGAATGTGTAGTGGGGCGTCGAGGGTCGAGGGCGCAGGTCCTCCCGAATGCGATTGAAGATGTCGACCGCGCCGGTGATCATGGACTTGGCGAGGTCGCGTACCTCCGTCACGAAGTTCTTTTCCGTGAAAAAAGCGGACAAGATGGAGACGAAGATCTTCTTCATCGAATCCTCGCTGAGCGTTGGAATCTGCAGCAGGTTGAACATGCGGGTGAGGCGGGCCGTGACGGGGTTGCGGCCTCCTTCCGGCGGCCCGCACGCGGCGACGACCGTGACGTCTTGGACCGTCTTCCAAAAGCCGGCGTTCTTCTTATCGCGGTCGTAGAACCCGCCGTTGCCCATCATCTGGCGCAGCAGCTCGATGGGCGGCGAGGCGCCGTACTTCTCTAAGGCAGGCATGTTGAGGTCGTCAATGAAGAGGATGACCCCGTCGTTAGGCGGCGACACGCCGAGCAGATTCTTACGCTTCGCCTTGAGCTTGGACTCGATGAGCTCCTGCGTCCGCATGGAATTGGACTGCGCGGAGAACTGGAAGGAGATGACGACGAGCTTCAAGTCCGCCTTGTTGCGCACGAGCATGTCGTTCATGATGACGGACTTGCCCACGCCTGTTTGGCCGCTGAAGAGCACGGGCCGCTGAACTTGAATGAGCGTCTTCGCGAGGTAGGAAAAGCGCACAGTGTCGCGAGTCGGCACAAGGATGTTGAAAAAGGGTGTCTTGCTGTCGTAGACGAACTCGCGCATGCGCGACTCCCAGGGAATGAACTTCCGGGCCGCGAAGTCTCCGACGAAATCGAAAACGGACCCATGCCCAGGGAAGGCGACGCCCTCGATGTTGTCGCGGCACAGCGCGTCAAAGGCGTCTTGACCTGCGCTATCAAAGTTGCCACCGATTGCCCAGATGAACGAGAAGGCGAAGATCATGCGCACCAGCTCGTTGCGCTCCTTGTAGTGCGCCGCCTCCGGGTCGAGCGCCTCACCCTTGTAGTCCTCCATGATTTTAATGTCGTGCTGCGCGAGCAAGGCGGTGAACAGTTCGCAGCAGCTGATGGCGACGTTCGTGGTCCCCGCGTCGATGAGAATGCTGGGCCGGTTCTTGCGGTAAAAGTCCTGTCCGAGGGGAATGTACTTGAGGAACATGGATTCCACGAACTCCCGGGCTAATGGCTGCACCTTGTACTTTGCTAGCGTCGTGTTCGACCACTTCTTGAGGTAGGCCGTCCAAGGGAGGTCCGCGCCGTCGACGTACACCATGCCGCAACGGGACACAGTGGCCGGGGATGCCACGGAGAGATCGGCGACCTCGAACAGCATGTGAATCGTGTTGGGGAACTTGATGCGGTCGCCGTTGTCCAGGCATAGGAGCTTCGAGTCGTCGAGCACGGAATTCATCGACTCGATCCACAGGGTGTCCACGGGACCGTCGAGGACGATCCACGAGTGGTCCTGGTTGCCCTTGTTGCCCGACTCGGCGCACTCTTTTGCGATCTTGGCGAGATGGCCGTCCTTCCACTCGTTCGTCATCGCGTCCAGCGAGCCGTAAAGCTCCTGCATGCTGATGGACTTGGGGTTCATGATGTACTGGTGAACCGGACGGGCAATCGGGTTGTGGCTTCCACGCTTGGACAACTCCGCCAGCGCGTTGGCGATGTTGTTGCGTGCCTCGGTCTTCCCGGTCAGGGTGACGCCGACCAGCATGACACCGTGGCGCACGATGAGGGTCTCGTAGAACTGGATGCACTTGGCCACCCACGTGTCGACAGGATCGAGTGCCTTCTTCTCCATGTCGTTGTGCATCGCCGGGAGCAGCTCTGGGTAGTCACGCTTCGGGAAGCTCGCGCCAGGGAACAAGTCCTGCATGATACCGTTGAAGAGCGGCACGTCGTCGGCGACAAACTTGGGCACATTGGAGTCGTTGCAGGCGACGATCAACGTGAGGTCCTCCTCGACGTCCGGCTGCGACCGCTTCAAGTCGCCGGCCATGACGAGGATGGACTTGAGCGCGCGCATACCAAAGTCGTAGTGATCCTGCGGAGAGAGCTGTTCGGAGCTGAGCTTGTAGAGCTGCGTGATCTTGAGCGACAGGTCCTTCGCATTCTTGAACCCTTCGGAGTACAGGATCACCTCGGCGATCATGCGGAAGTCCGGCGTCATGACGGCCACGGGGCGGAAGAGAATCTTCAAGTTGTCCGGCAGCTCCGTGCGGCCCGCGTAGCCAGGGTTCATCGTGATGAACGCCCCGTAGGTGTCGCGGATCGGCACGTTGGTGATGCCCTGGAACGTGAAGGTTGGGACCTTGGTTTGAAGAGCAATCTTTATTTCCAGCACTTGCGAGGCGATGACGGAGAGCACTTCGATGTTGATGCGGTTGAATTCATCGAGGCAAGTCCACGCGCCCGTTTGAATGAGGCCTAGGAAGAACTTTTCCATCATCTTGTAGGTCACGCCATCGCTGCAGTTGTACACGATGCACTGGCGGGCCAGATTCTTGGCCAAGTCCTTAACGGTCTCGGTCTTGCCCGTTCCCGCAGGCCCGGCGGGCGCCGCGCCAAGGTACAGCTTCAACGCACCCGTGATCGTCATGTAGATGCGATCCGTGAGCGGCGTGATCACGAGGCGGCCTTGCGCCCCGAGGTACTCGTATCCGTACGTGAAGTTTGAGTTGTTCTGGCGAATGAACAGGTTACCCTGAGCGTCGTTTGGGTCCACCTCCCAGTAGGCGCGCAGCTGCTTTGTCCAGCCGAAGTCGCTCGACTTTTGCACGTTGTCGTCTGACATTTCGTCCACCAAGTCGCGGCCGTGCACGTCTAGAGTGATCAGCGTCGAGAGCAAAATGCGCTGCACTTTGGAGAGCTTTCGACCGGTGAGGCCGGCGAGGTCCGCCAGCTGCTTGTGGTTTCGTTCGCGGGATGCCTTCATGCGCACCGGTGTGTCCGCCACGTCTAATGCTTGCTCGACGTTGCGGGTCCAGAAAATCTGCGACACGATGAGCACAAGCTGGCAGGGGTGGCGGAAGATCCACGTGGTGCGCTCTTCGCACGTCTCGTAATCCTCCACGGCCGTCTTGGCGAGTTTCCGCATGGTCGAAAACATCTCCTTCTCCAAGGCGCCGAGCCACTGCTCGACCTGACCGCGGCCGGCCTTGATGTTTTTCTGGGTCAATTCCACCTTTTCGCCCTCCATGGAGTTGATGTGCGTGATGTCGTTGCTGCCTGTCAAGGTGAGACTCTTGATCGCATCGAACATCTTGAGCATGTGAGGTTCGATGAGCTCCGGCAGCTTGGCTTTGGCGAGAACGTCGAGAAGATCTTCGTTGGACAAGAAGTAGAAGCGCGGGAACAGGCGCCGCTTCTCCTCCAGCTTCCGCTCCAAACTGTTCCGAACTTCCTCCAACACTTTGAATGCGCTATCGAAGAAGGACAGCACATCGACATTCGTGTTGGGCAATTTTCGGGTCAGCAAGCTGTGCTTGGCGTTCGGTCCCTCATTGACCGCCTTCATCAGGCTGCGGAATCGCACGTCGGGTCCTTGGAAGTTGGCATTGTCTGACTTCCACTGGCTGCGGATTTCGGAGCTCGAGAAGATGTTTTCAAGGTACATCCACGCACGCTGGAACTCAAGCCACTTGTCCAATGTCTCCTGCATGCGGCGCAAGTTGTTCTCCCAGTCATCGACGCGAATCTTGAGCGCGCCGGTGCAGTACTTCGAGGCGCCGAGCATGGACGCCTGAATGAGCGACTCCTCGAGGTGCTGCGTGATTTCCTCGACAGACGTGGCGGTGAGCACGAACATATCCTTGCTGTCCTTGTGAGTGATGGTCTCGAGCGTGATTTGCGCCCATTTGGTGTCGAGGCGCTTGATTTCCTGATCCAGCTTCCACTCCTCAGTGGCCGTTTGGCTGATGGCACGGATGCGGTCGATGTAGAGCATCACGTCGTTGCGAAGCAGCATCCCAAGCGTGAAGTCTGGAATCTCCGACAAGGTACGCTCGTTGCCGCCCGAGGCGTCGGCGATCGGACCGATGACAGTGTCGATTTCCTTCTTGTGCTCGAGGCCAAGCTTGTCGTTCTTCAACGCGGTGACGAGCGGCGCCACGGAGCCCCATTTTTGCACCATTTCCTTCAGCTTGACAACCACTAAGTTGGTTCCTTGGGTGCGGGCGACTTGTTTGGCGATCTTGTCGTACTTCTCGATCGTTTCGCGAATCGTCACGGGCTCCAGCTGCGCGAACTGCGCTTCCTCAAACTCCTTCGTGATGATGTCGAAGTCGCGGATACCAACCCACAGGCGCACCTTGTCGTTGACGTCGCGCTGTACTTCGTCGCGCAGCTCCATGATGGGTGTGGATTGGATGCCGAAGGAGTCTTGGAACCGAGTGAGTTCTTTCTCGCGCTTGAGCAGGGCATCGGTGTCCTGCTGCAGCTGCTGGACGTACTCGATGACCTTGGCCACGTCGGCGTTTTCGTCCTCGATCATACGGTCCTTCGAGCGTTGCTGGACGTTGCCCATCTTATCGCGAATGCCCTCGAGCTGCTCTTCGATGTTGCGAGCGAAGTACCGGGCGCGAGATTCCTTGTTATCCTCTATCTGTTGCATGAGGTTGCGAAGGCGGTCCATTTCCATCCGGGTGCCCGTGCGGAACGTTTGCTCGTCGTCCTCGCTGACTGCAATGCGTTCAAATTCGAGCAACTGGAAGAGCTCGCGCAAGAAGTCGAAGTCGGTTTCTAAATCCTTCATCCTCTGTTCGAGCAGCGAGACGTACTGCGTGTACTCCACGTAGCCCTCCACGGTGGTGGGCTCCTTTTCCAAGTACTTGTTGCAGTTGTAGAGATCATCCAGCAGCGCTTTGTTGCAGTCGCGCGCGATCAAGGGCAGCAGCTTGTGCAGCATTTCCTGGCATTGTGTCGGACTGCAGCTGCAATCGCGGAAGTACGTCTTGAGGCGCTCGGTCTGCACTGTGAACAGTCCCACGTCCTTGTTGGTGGGAATTTTTTCGATATCTTCTGCCTGGGCGCGGTACTTGTCGAGGAGCTTCCTGAACGTTTCGAGCGACCCCTTGCGAATCTCTTCTTCGGTGAGGCGGAGGTTCTCGAGGTAATAGTGGCGGTACTTTTCGTACGTCGTCGTGTACTGTTCTACCTTTTTGAAGCCGGACACCAAGGAGTGTCGGATGGCCTTGGTCAGCGTGGCGTACTCCTCCTCGGTCATGACCATCTCGCCCACGTCCGGGCCCAGGCCGAACTCCCCGTCGCCCGAGTGTTCCACCATCGCGTGCTGAGTGTACACTTTGAAGGCCTCCATTTGGGCGAGGCGCGGGACGGCGGTCACGGACTTGATGTACTCTTTGATCAGCTCATTCACGCGCGACGTGACGTCGTCGAGCGCCGGATTAATGATAAGCGACTGGTTCTCGAAGAGCACGTCGTTGAAGAAGATCATGCCGACGAAGGGGCCCGTCGGTTCCACCACGGCGGCGACCGGCTTGGCCCCGCCGCGCTTCTTGTCCTTCGGATCGGGCTCCGGCGGTGGGGGAACGAACGGCCGTGGGAATTGGAGGTCTTCGCTCGCCGTGCGCACCGCCTTCATGGCGAGGCCCGCTAGCGAATTGATGATCATGTAGTCACACAGGCGGATGTAGTTCGTCAGGCGGCGACACACCGCACGCTTCTGCGACAGCTCGATGTAGGACGGCTTGTGGCTGTTGCCCCCAGGGCCGTCGGTCCCGGCCGCGGCACGCGCGCCCTCCAAGGCAGCTGCGCCACGGCTCTTAGGACCTTTGCGTCCTTCGTCGGCCGAGCCGGATCCACCGTGAAGCATTTCCTTCTCCCGGGCGACGGCGGACGTCTGCATGGCCTCCTTGCACGCACGCTCCAGAATGTCGCGGATTTTCCGTGTGGTGTTTTCGAGCGTGCGGTTGGTTTGTCGCAAATGGGTCATATGCTGATCGACGTAAGTCTTGAGCTCCCTTGTTTCTGTGGAAGGGACGTACATGGACTTGTTCTGGAAGTCGAGGCAAATGTCGCGCACGTCGCGAAGGGGCCGCGAGAGGTCCGGATTGAGAATGAACAGATTCTCGCTGAGGTGGGTCTTGTATGCTTGCATCGTGGTGCGCCGCACGAGCTTGCGCCACACGTCGAAGCTCTTCCACTTCTTGTAGAGTTTGAAGACATCTAACTTGGCGAGTTTGTGATAGATGCGGAACTCTCGCTCCCAAGCCTTGAGTCCTACAAATTCGGACTCGCCCTCGTCGAACTTCGTGACGCCCGCGGCCGACACCGTGAAGTACTGCTTGTGTTGGATGTCGTTGTGCGGCACCACGACGAGGTCGTACGGATTGTACATGTCCCGCACGCCGCGTGGGCGCATGACGAGGTACGTGAACTCTTTGGGGGTGTTGGCATGGGCGGCGGTCCGGAACCGTGAAACGACAGCGAGCGGACTGCCCTCTGCGTGCTGCGGCGCCTCCTCTGGGGCGGACGGGGCGGTGCCGAGCGGCGGGGTTGCCGCGGTCGTCATGAGCGCCGCAGGCGGAGGGGCGGCCGCCGCGCCGGCGTCCGCGGGTACTAAGGAGCTCGAAAGTGGTTCGAGGCGCGTAGGAGGCGTTTGACGCCGTTTCGGCACCACGGATGTGGCGGTGAGCTGGGCCGCGGGGGCCTTGGCCAGCATGACGCGCAGGTCCGCCTCTTTGAAGGCAGGGGGTTTGTAGAGCGGCATCTTGCCCGCGGGGTTGGCCATGGGCTGCTGAGCTGCCGCGGCGGTGGAGCCCGTCGTCGAGGCGGACGTTTGAGGGTCCGAAATCCCGCCCGTCTGACGCTGTGCTGCAGCCGACAAGATATTTGGCACGCCTGGGCTACCGCCCGCGTTCGCTCCGCCAGTGGACGAATACAGCCGCGTGAGCAGAGGATTGACGCCGCCTGACATTTCGGCCGCTGCCTTCGCAACTTGATTGGGATTGCGGTGCATAACTCTAGGTGGAACGGGCGCGAACGGAGCGTGGCTTGGGGGCGCAGCAGCGGTGCCGCCAGGAGCCGGCGGCTTGGGCACCACGGAACTGCCGTATTGCGACATCGTTCAGTATTTTTGTTTTGCGGTGGTGAGGTTTCTGTCGTGGGAATTTTAAAAAGACAAACGGAGGGGAAGGGGCATCCAACGAACAAACCGGGATCGGTGCTAGTAGCGGGGGCACCCACTCATTCTCGTCCCTCGCAAACGCAACTCACTCAAAGACGGCAGCAGGTTGGATACGTTTGAAGCAGCGTGCCGCGCTGTTTCGAGGCGTTCAAGGCCGGGTAGACCGTCGAAAACATGCGCACTGTGATGTCCGCACTCCAGAACCCCTCGTGGCCTTCCTCGAGCGGGCCAGGGATATCGCGGCGGTGAGGTGGCACGTCCACGTTGCCTCCGATCGCGGCCGCGTCCTTCGCCATCGCCGGCCAAAGTTGCTTGACGGTCGCCGCGGGAGACGTCTTGCATCGGTGTCGCTCGTCTCGCTTTGGTAACAGCAAGCAGCTATGGTAAAGGGCTTTCATGCGGCGTCCCGATGACGGATAGGTCGCACACTCGAAGCACCGGGTGAACACGTCCTCCGGCGCCAGTACGGGATGTTCGAGTCCGAGGGGGAAGCCTTTCACGTCGTAGACGATGACGGTCAAGCGCGAGAAAAGCTCACTGGATGCCCGGACGGGATGGAACCAGGAATAGGCAGCACCGTGCTTCCCCCCGAAGAGCATTTTCGCCATTTTCAGGCGTCGAGCACCCCAAACCAGCCGCCCTGGTAACTCAACCGTGGCATCCGCCCGGCCGACAGCCGTCAGTAGCGTCGGCGTGCCCCACTCGTTGTAAGTGCGGTGCGCCATCAACACGGCCGACATGGCGATGAAGGCGACCGAGTAACGGCCCGGTACGTAGTAGATGCCACTCGTGCTCGCGAAGGGCAAGTCCGGATGCGCCTTGAAGTGGCTTGCCACCTCCGGCCAGCGCGTCGAGATCGCGGCGACGGCCTTTTCAATGGGCGCGTCCTTCGGAATTTTTGGCCGTTCGAGAGGTTGACGCCAGATGACTCGCTTGTCGAGCCCAGTCAGCCGCCAATATTGCAGCAATACGTCATCCGACAAGTAGAGGTATCCGGCGAAGTCCCACCCAGCACTACCACAGGTAACGCCGCTGGCGCCTTGTGCTTGTCTCGGCGGCCAACGGCGCATCGCGTCGGCAACCACTTCGTGATCGCAGAAGCCGTAGTTGTCCTCCAGCAAGAACACCGGTGTGTCCAACTGACCGATGCGCAGAAACTTGTCATGCGACGTGTCTCCTTTGCGCAACGTGGCGTAGAACACGATATGCGGAAAGCCGGTGCCGTAGAACCGCATCAGCGCATCCAGCCACAGCAAGCGGACCGCGTTGAGTTTGACAACGAGGAGAACGTCGGAGAAAAATTCGCAACTCGGGCCACGAAGGCAGCGCAGAGCCCCAGCGGTTCTTTCCGACACGTTCGAGCTGCACTCTCTCCGGGTCAGCGGCGTCTCGCGCTGCTCGTTCGTCCGAGGAAAGTAGGCAACCGCATACGACGGCAACGTCGAGTTCGTCGCGGCCGCTTCACGACTGCCGCCCTCGCCGGAGCTGGGCGCCACCGGAGACGGGGTGGCGTGGCCACCGGCGGGCGGGAGGAGCAGCATCAACAGTAGTTGCAGCGCGATTGCCGTCTGCGAGGTGCTAGGCCCCACGACGCGTCGCCATCGCATCGTCGTTGTGAATGCTCTTTGGACAGTTTTGCGCAAAAAAAAAGGGGGGGTCGTTCTTTGTCTCCCTTGGTTTATCGCCGTGATGTGAGGCCCTTAAAGTTCAAAAACGATAATGCACACCAGTCGGTCGTGGATCAATGTTGAGCGCTTTTAACGCGCTGTTTGACTGAACTGTACACCATCACGACACCTGCATGGGGGTGTGGCGCAACACCTTGACAGCGACTGGGTAGCGCCGGAGGGGGAACCGAGTCAAAACGTCGATTCGGCTAACACGTTGCGAATGTGCATCGCAGCCAGCGAGCTGTCCGTGAGGGGGACGCCTCGCTCGACTGCGACCGTGCGGAGCGCATGACGGGCCCGCGTGATACGGCTGCGATCGAACGCCTCCTCCATCACCACATGCCGCCGGCGGTCGGATTCCAGTCGGCCGACGCCCAGTCGAGAGAGAGCAGCGGGGTCGCCCTCACCCGCGTAGGTTTCGACCTTCACAGGAGCGCGGAGAGCCGTTCGCACGCGATGTGGCCAAGGCGACGCGGAAGCCTCTGATAACTGGCTAGGCGCATGCGGCGTGAGCGGACGGACCGGCATCGACGATCCCGTGAGACTGCGCAGGGGCATCGTCGACACAAATTCCAGCTCCGCCAGCAGCCCACCGACGACCTCGCGGTGATGCTGCTGGAATAGGTCGGTCATGATGGCGGAGCGCGCGCGCGCCTCTTCTTGACACAGCCGCAACTTGGCTGTCGTCGGGGCGACCGCGAAGGCGTTGACGACCGTCGACTCAAAGAACGCCAACTCCACGATTTCGAGGTGGCCACGGAGAGCGACCTCCAACTCAACGGTGTCTTTGAGCTCACGCACCCTGCGCAGCGCACGGGACGACGGCTGGTGGCTACCGGCGGCCTTTTGGCGTTCCCGTCTTTTTTTCACAAAGGTTTTCTCCATGCTTGACAGAAGTACCCCTAGCTGATGATCCATTTCCTCTGCGGTCTCAGGCGCCGCGGTTCTCAGGACGTGCCCGATCAGCGACGCGTCCGTCGAAAGCGCCATCGACATGCTCTGGCTCATACTGTACTCCGGCGAGGGCGTGTAACCGCGAGAACTGGTGCCAGACAACCCGCTCGCCTCCGACTCGGGCGGCTCCGAAAAGGGGGGAACAGGCCACGCGGTGAACTGAACCGCGTCGTGGTGCGTCCTGGCGAGGGCATCGCTCAAGAAGAACCGCTCCTCCCATTCCAGCTGTACCCGAGCGAGGTGTTCGTTCCGCTCAACGAGCTCGCCGAGCACAGCGGATGCCGGGAGCAAGACGACTACGGGTTCCACTGGCGTGGCCGCGGCCGCGGGATCGGAAGGAGCATCGTTGGTTGCCAGCGCATCCCCGTCGGTGGGGCACGAGTCCTCGACGAAGAAGTCGCCGTCGTCTTCGGAACCTTGTGATGCCTGCCGGTCGGTGTCATCGGTGGCGACGAGGGACATGCGGCGGCAGTAACAGAGGTAGGACTGCGGGTTCGCGGAGTGGGGGGGAGAACCAAAGAAATGCGCAGGGCGCAGAGAGTGACCCCATGAAAGGACGATATCGATCGAACACGTTCGCTGTTCAGTGTTCAAGTGAAGCAGGACCCGCGGGCCGCGGTATCACCGGGTTGCCGGCAATCGTGGGGGGGTATGCCACCGAGAGGCGAGCGCCAGCACGGCATCGCGCAGGTCCGTTCGAATGGCGTCCGTGGGGCCTCCTGCCGCGACGCTCGAGAAGACTCGATCGACGCAGTGCGCGACGAACGGCAAGCACTCTAGGAAACAGGCATCGCGGAACTCCTCGGCGGCTGCTTGCTCCTCTTCGCCCTCAAAGCCACATTCGGTTCGAAGCCGTTCCAGGCGTTGAACGATGCCGCTCATGAGCAGCAAGGTGGAGACACGCGCGGCCGGCCACACGCCCACAAGGGCACACTTGCGCAGCTCGTTGCACGCCGTCGCGACCCCGTTGACGACGTACGCCAAAGGCAGCAGGGGGAGAAGGCCAACGGGGGGCGTCAGCGCCGCCGCCTCCGTAGTGGCGCCCGGCTGGCTCGGAGACTTGCCTTCGCCTGACGACATCACGCGGGCCACTCGCCGCCAGCGGTGCGCAGCCAACGCGACGTCAAACGTGGTCAACGTGCCTGTCAGTTGGGCATGGAACCAGCAGCCGATCCGCGGCTGTATCAGCGCGGCGAGAACGGCGGACACGTCGATGCCCAATCGGGCAGCGGGCTGCGACAAACTGTTGATGTGCTCGATGAGCTGCGCAAAGTCACTTCCTGTGGTGACCTTTGGCAGGTGCTCTTCGAATAGGTCCACGAGGTGCGACGCTTGCTGGTTGGCCCAACCCGTGCAAAGCGCTTCAACATTTGTCGAAGGGCCCGCGGTCGTCGACGACGTAGCCGGCATGGCGAAGCAGGCGCGGATGGTGCTCAACGTGTCCGCGCAGTGCACTTTGTAGATGCCGAGACACCGCGCCAGGAAGGACCCGGCTGTCGGTGCCGACGCGAGCGCCTCCGCTTCCTGCGCGGCAACGAACTCCCGGCGAATCGCGAGCACTAACGACGCCAGGTCCCCGTCACTGTCGGCTCCGATTTGCTTGAGGAACTGAATGAGGCGCAGTGCGGTTGGGAGCGAGGTGCTGGGCGCCGCCAGCCGCGGGATCAAGAGCGAGGCGGCGAGGCGTTCGACCGTGGACAGGCAGTCATCGACGATAGACTGCATGACCACCGAGGCCGTCCATTTCGTGGTCGCAACGGTCGTCGTCGCTGTGTCTGCCCCGGGTTGGGCTGGCGCCGTCGTGGCGGATAGCTGCGTCGCGATGCCCCGCACGTGGTCCACGACCAAAATGGCCTCGTGGAACATGTCGCATCGGATGCATTGATCCAATGTGAGCGGCGCGTCGAGCAGCTCGGCCAACTTTGGATAGGCTGCCACGGCGGCTGCGGTCTCCTGCCGGTGGCGGCGCCACAGGGGGCCTTCGTCGACGAGTTTGGACGTGTAGCTCAGGAGCGACGTCAGCAAGGAGCCGAGATGGGGGCCCGACGCAAGCGACGCGGATCGTTGGAAAAGCGAGAGCACTCGCCCTTGACTTTCGTACGCGGCC
>ERZ1292630.357-Hain-H41-02um-R3-357-length-48355-cov-7_pt1 | contig 48355 bp, 23 predicted proteins | sample MGYA00564408_ERZ1292630 | MGnify/ENA primary metagenome ERZ1292630 (study PRJEB36523, sample SAMEA6512641) | groundwater metagenome | collected 2019-01-08 | study: AquaDiva: Metagenomics assemblies of 32 groundwater samples
ATTTGGTGCCCCCCTCAAAACACCCCCCCCCCCCTTTATTTCCCCTATGGTACCTACGTCCCCGATCGAAAGTATCCCCTCTCCCAAGGATTTGCATGCTTCCACAATCCGAAAAAAAGAAGACATACGCCGCTTCGTTCGCGGCACACCCGGAACGGAACAAGGCCGTTTGACAGCAGTTCAAACAATATTTGAAACCTTTTTCTTTGAATTTGCCCTTCCAGATGATCATTCAATTGGGAGATTGAAATCATCGGACTACTGCCATTTCTTCGAAAGTGGGGTCGTCTTGACGCGATTGATGAACATTAGCAATCCTGCGCAGACGAGGGCCCATGCTGGCTGCCAGTCTGGATGCACGTCGCGCATGCACCACACGGTGCCTCCCCAAACCACGATCAACATCGCCGCCGTAGCCGGTCGCGTCGTCGCTGACAAGGCGGTCAGCGTCAGCAACGCGCATATCGACCAGCTGCGGATGTGTGCTCGTGCTGTGGGGCCAATGTGCACACAGCGCGCAACGTACTCACTGAGCAACGTGGTGGGGCCCAGAGCCCACACCATGGGGACCGCGAAAATCATCGTCGCGGTTTTGGGCTCAATGTGTGGGGATAACAGTTGTATTCCGACTCCCGTCGAGTGCCACGAGAAGATGGCAAGAGAGAAGGCCGAACACGCAATGCCTTCGTTCGATTCGGCCGCTGTAAGACGCCACTGATCCAGGATTCCCATCGCAGCCACCATGCCGGCGACGTGACCCTCGATAGTCTTTGCTGCTGGCCCAAAACACGTGGCGTACATCCCGAATAGGACCGCGGACAACGTAAGTGCGACGCGCCAACGAAGCAGCAATACGTGCTCCTCCGCTTGGCACTTCAGGCGCTTGCACCCTCCGATGATGTTCCACCATTCGCTTCCCGTCAGGGCCGAGAACATCTCGCTTGGCACGTTCGCGAGCACCGATGCCGCGAGCTTCGTCGCGAGGTGAGAGAGAGTGCCAGCGAGAACAGCCAGAATCGCATTCTTCAAAGCGGGGCTCTTTTTTCGAGTGACGGTGAATTGCGTGCGCATTCCAGATATCCACGAAAGCAGTGGCACCCGAAGCACAAATGCCGTGACGACCGAAGTCGACGACAGGCTCTCCAACGCGCTCATGTACACCAGCGGACACAGTATCCAAGCGACGAACGACCGCATGCACGCGACGTTCCAGGAATCGAACACGCAGGTGACAAGTAAATCTGCATTTGTCGCCACGATCAAGGCCCGGCCACAAAATCCATTTTGATACCATCCCGCGAACGTCGCCAGTGACGTGGTCGGCCATGTTCGCGCGCGGCGTCTCAACCAAGTTGCGAACGACTTGTACGCCAGTCTGGCGGATCAGTATGGCCACATGCAGCAAAATGTGTTAGGCGACGCCACGCTCAAGGGTCAAGAAAACGGCTGGATGATTTTTTCGCTGCAAGATGCGGGGGTCGGCCACGTATCTGTACCATGGCACCAACCCCTTGGTCGTGAAGAGCATCCAAGAAAACGGCTTTTTACTGCCCGGGGAAGCGACCACGGACGGTGTCACGATCCGCAACACGGGTGGTGCTTGTGGTGCGGTGGGTTCGCAGGCACCCATCTACATGTCGCCGAGTCGCACATACGCGACCATGTACTGCGTTCCGGTGAAGGGCCGCGATGCGATCTTTGTGATGGCGATCGGTGTGAAGGCGACGGCCGCGCCTTCCAAAAAACAGGGGCATACAATCCCCCATATCTGGAAGTAGGAGTGGGGGAAAATCGACGGGGATTGCGGCGACGACTTGGAGTGGCTATACTACGACAAGCAAGCGTTGTTGCCATGCGAGCTGCATGTTCTCGCCGTACCGTGCTCCAAGATACCGCGTGAATTCAAATTTAACCCAAATTTTGACCCCTTCAAGCTGGTCGTCGCCGTGGTTCTGAAGTGCGGAGCTAATCCACGAAACTGGCCGGACGTGGAGGCCCTAGCGACGCACTATCATTCGTGCATGAATCAGGTAGTGCCACTTCACGCAGTCACTCACAGAACGAGATCCAGCAACTAACTGGGGTGTCCATCAACCAGGCCATGTCATTGCTGCTTCGTATGCCGAAGGATTCACAGCAGGTCTTGATGCCGGCGATCCCAACGTCTCTGATCGGAAGCCGCGGCTTGGACTTATCCATGGTTCGCTGCAGTGTTCGTTCATGACGTTCGTGTTAGTTGCAAAGAGCTTCTGGTAAACGACCTCATGCATCGTGGAGGGGTCCTTTTTTGGCATTTCCTTTCTCTTTGTTTGGGACTCAAACGTTGTGTGAAAAAACTGTTTTCGGGGGAAATGTCATTGTTGAAATATTTTTTTTTTGACGCCACAAAATTCGTGTGAGGATTAATTGTCGAAACGTTCGACCCGTATCGGGCATCCAACTTTGGAAACCGGGTACACTTAAGTATGACAATGCTCTCACCAAACGTCATCGAACAGGCGTTGGACAACTTCTCTCTTTTGTACGTTACTTTTGTAATACTAGCAATAAGGTAAAGCGGTCCCATTCCCGAAGACGGCAATTGGTGGCGAAGAGCCGTCGCCTTGGTACGCGTAAGGATGCTCAAGCCACTGGCGACGGTGGCGTTGCTCGGCGCTCATGTCATCCGACCCGATCGCAGCGCGCGTGACTCGATACATTCACTTCACCCGACAGACGGCAAACGTCACCCTCCTTCCGTCGCTGGCCACGTTTCCAGCCGCAACGCCAAGCGAGCGGATGGCATGTCGGTCAGCATTCGCTCGGGACGATCCGGGGGCGATGCGCCCGCCGCCGCGGCCGCGGCACTCGTCGACGAGTCCGAATTGACCGCGATGGTCGACGCGATATTTGAGTCCTGTGGGGGAAGCCTTGCGCGGGGGCGAGTGTCGCCCCCGATTGACGCCGGCAGCCTCGTGGCCAACAACGCCGCGGGATGGAGCGCGCCCGCCGCGGCAACGATGGACTTCTTTGCCTCTCTCGGGGTGACGTCATCGTTGCCGACTGCGATCGCGCCAGCTGTCGTGTCTAGTGGTCCCTCCGAATCGGGTGAGACGGCTCCTCCTGAACGACGACTGTCGGCGTCGGCTCGTCGACGATCGTCGGTCGCGACGACCGCATGTCGGCCGACGGTTTCGATGCCTGCGCCCATTGTGCCCGTCACGCGCGTCGCCAACGACGACCCGCAAGCTGCCCGCGCCGGGCATGTATCGTCGCTTTCCAGCTTTCGGACTCTCCTCTGTCCGTTGCTTCGCGCGACGTTTCTCGCAAGTGCGCCACTTGGCCCCGCGGCGACGCCAGCGGCCGTCGAAGCCGCCGACGCCGCTCAGCAACGCAAGCACATGATGGAGTCGCTGGATCGCATGCGCAGCGGCGGGGGGATGCACGGCGGGCCGCCATCCACCCCGGGCGCGGTCAGCGCCGCTGGCATGTCGTCGCGACGGGGCCTTCCGCCAGCGGCTCGCAGCGACGCAAACAGCATCGCCTCCGCGACACCGCAGTCCTACTATGTCGTTCATCCGCAGCATCCCCAGTGCGTGGTATTGGACCCGCGGGACGATGCGGACTCGGATAACGACGCGGACGCGGATGTGAGTCCGGAGAGTGTCGCCATCAAGCGCCGGGCCATTACCGCCATCGAAGGGCACTACAACCGCATGGAGAAGCGAGCGGCGACGACCCTGACGCTCGTGCACCGCTGAATGGACCCGAGCCGCGTGGACCCATTGCAGGACATCTACCGGGGCGATGGCACCTGGCTCGACCCGCTCATCGTGTTGAAGCCCAACGCGAAGCGCATCCCGACGGGCAGCGTCACGCCGTTGATGGCGATCCGGGAAGAGATTCGACGCCAGCAGGAAATCGCCGAGCTCTATCGACCGAAGGACCCCCCGTACCGGGGTGCTCTAGGCGAGTTGGCCATGAAGCACGAGCGACTTAGCGATAACTCCGCGTCGCCGCCGCATACTCGCAGTATTTTAGTCAAACCGATGATGAATGATGCGGAGTTGGATGCGAAGAGTGCTACGCCGCTGAGCCTGAACGACGACGTAGCTCGCGATCTTGCCGAGGCGAACGACGCTGTTGTTGGCTCCGGACGACATGACAGTGAGCTCTGCGGCCGCCTCGCGGTGCCGCCGCCGCTCACTGATGTTGCGTCGCCTTCGAGCCAACTGCTCCTTCTTCCTAGCAGCAGCTCCACCCCGAGCGGCGCTCCAACCGATGCCGCCGACAAGGACCACCACGCCGCCGCACCGCCAGCCGCGGCCGTTGCGCTTTCTCCTATCCGCGGTCGGCTGCATCGTGGCGCAAGCGGCTGCGGCCGCTTGGCGTACATGACCATGGTCCGTTTCGTCGTGATCGGCGACGGCACGTCATCAAGTCGCGGAGGTGGCAACGATCGACTGAACGTCCTCTCGTCAGACGCGTCGGGGAAGGCGGCGGCGGCGGGGTGGGAATCCAGCGTGCCAGCCGACGTATTGTTGGCCGTGACCAATTTTTCCGAGTTGCTCGACGCATTGGACCTACTCTTGTCCGAGGCGCACAGCGACGGCCATGTGGATCCGTCCGCGCGAGCAGTTGGTGTGCGGGAGACCACCAGCGCCGGGGCAGGCGGCGATGGAGCGATTCTCACAGCATTGGCACCTTTCCACGCTGCGGTTCAGCAGGGCCTCGACCGAGTCGCTCGTCTCTCCCAGACCGTTAGCGGCCGGCACTTGCTCTTCTTGCGCAGCTCGGCGGCCGCTAGGGGTCGGAACACTGACACGCTCGTTGGCACGCGACGTCGGCAAACGCTCACTATCGCGACCTTTGTGGTTGAACGTTGCCGCGCGCGCGTTGGTCTCCTCGGTGCGGATGAATTCACGCACACGGGCCGCATCACGTCACCCGCAAACTGCGTGGTTTCCGCAGCGGCTTTGGATGAGCGAGCAGACGCCGTGGAGTGGAGCCATTGTAGATTTGAACTGTGATCAGTGCAACACGAAAAGGGGCACCTCCCTCGGCCCTGGTTGGTGTGAGTTCAGCAGTTCAAAAAAAAGAAAAGTTGGCGTTCGTTGTGCAGAATTGGGGCTTGTTTGTTCTCACCTGTTTCCAAGACCTCTTGGTGTGCCAAAATCGGCTTGAGTGACGGAGATGGCCGTCGTGCTGCTGCCGCTGGCGCCGTCCACGGCCTACGACGACCGAAAGGCGATGCTAGCGGCCGCGTCGCCGGAGGCCTACAAGCTTGCCCGAGACCGGCAATTCAGTGAATCGACGACCGTCTACGTGGGCAACATCAGCTTCTACACGACCGAGGAGCAAATCGAGCGTTTTTTTGAAAGTTGTGGCCCGATCGCCGACGTCGCCATGGGGTTGAATCGCACGACGCGGCAGCCTTGCGGATTTTGCTTCGTCGAGTTCGTCGATCAGGCGTCGGCGTTTGCGGCGGTGAACGACTTGGATCGCTGCCTCCTCGACGATCACGTGATCAAGGTGTCATGGGACGTTGGCGGGGACGTGCGAGCGGCAGGGCGGACATGGGGGCGGGGATTCTTTGGTGGCCAGCCCCGTGACGAGCTGCGTCAAGACTTCGACCCGGCCCGGGGCGGTTTCGGGCGTCGCCGAGGCGTTGAGGAAGGAGTCGATCAAATCCTGGCCGCAAGTCAGCTGCGCACCTACTTCTGGGTGCCGACACCCAGGCTAGCGGGCGGTGTCCGTCAGGCCCGGCCTCACCAGGCCGTCCAGGGCAGCAGCAACGGTGGTGTCCTTCCGTCGCCCGCCGCTTCGCACACGACGGGCACGTCGACACAGGGTAGTTTCGTAGGGAGCAAGCGTCAACGGAACTAATCGAGACCGTGCAAAGGGCGTTCCCCATCCGGTGGATGCGATCATCGCGAAGGACCGTTCCCCCGCCCCCTGCACACAAACAATCCCTAAGGTTTTTCTTCGCACTCCCCCTGCGCGAACCATGGTGTTGGCGGGCTTGTCGCAGCTGCGCCTATTCGACTGCCTCATCGCCGTGGTCGTGGTGCTAGCCTACCGCATTGTGTCGTACTTTGTGCGGTCCTCCCGGAAAGGGCCAGGGCCGACCACCCGCCGCATCATGGTCGTTCTCGGCAGCGGCGGGCACACGAGCGAAATGTTTCAAGCATTGGAGTGCCTCCCCGAAACGTTCTGGGCCTCGAGGCAACCCGTGTACGTCGTGTCGGACTCCGACAAGGACTCAGCAGAAGTAGCCAAGGATTTCGAACTTCAGCACGGCACGATCGAGCGATGTGAGCGGTGTCGCATCCTTCGCATTCCGCGCGCCAGGGAGGTGGGGCAAAGCTATGTCACGAGCATCGGAACGACGTTGTACGCGTGGCTCAAGTGCATCCTCGTCGCCTTTGAGGAGGACCCCGACGTGTTGTTGACCAACGGTCCCGGTGTGTGCATCCCGGTCGTGGCGGCAACCTACTTCGTCGGCGTGCTCCTCGGTCGCTCCCGCGCGAGTGTTGTGTACATGGAGAGTTTTACCTGCGTGGACCACCTAAGTATGTCAGGAAAGTTGTTGCTGCGCATCGCAGACGTATTCACGGTGCAGTGGACAACTCTGGAGGCCAAGCTGGCGAGGCGATGGGGCTGTCGCTCTCGTGTGCTGTTCGCCGGCCCACGGATGGACCTGGCGACCCCGCCGCTATTGCCCAACGGTTCGTTTTTTGAGCAGAGTGCACCAAAGAGCGCGACGGATCCCTTGTGCCTGGTGACGGTCGGCAGTACCAAGTTTGACGCGTTGATGCGCGCCATCGACTGCCCCGAGTTCTTTGAGTCGCTCGTTGCCCTCGGCATTCGCGACCTGATCGTCCAGCGGGGTCGCTCCACCTACGCGTTCCAATGCAAGGCCCCGTCGTTGCTGATGCACCCGCCGACGATTGTCGAGTACAAGGCACAGCTGGTAAACGACATCCGCCGAGCGTCGCTGCTCATTACGCACGCGGGCGCGGGAACCATTCTTGAGGCTGTCGCCAGTCAAACGGTCACCTTGGTGGTGCCGAACGACCTGCTGATGTCCAATCACCAGTTGCAGTTGGCGGAGGGCCTCGCGAAGGAGCGCTTTGTATTGTACGCATACCCAAAGGACGTGATCTCCACGCTGCAGAAAATGGTAGTGGCTGCAGGCGCGTCTGCGGGCGCCGTCGACCCTGCCGTTCAGCCGGCTCAACTGCGTCAATTTCCGTTGAAAAATCGGGAAGGCATTCTTGCCGCGTTGTCCCGAGTGTTCGGAGATTACAAGCAAGATGGAATGGCTGGTGGTGGTGGCGCTCCTTCCGTGAGGAAGAGGCCAACTACTCTCTCTCGCTCCTCCTGACTGCGGGCGGCAGCGTGCCTTCTTCGTTGCTCCATGGTGTTTGCCCCTCCGATCCGGATCCGCTCGTCGGTGGACGGAACGAAAGAAATGTTGTGGTGACGTGGCCACGAGGCTGTTTTGTTGATTTGGGACGTTGACACAGGGAGGGTTCGACGCTTGCGGTGAAAATTGTGTGTTAGGGAAATGTCGGCCACAGCGACGACGGCTTTGCCGCCGCGCCACGCGGACATTTCGCCGCCCACGAACTTGTCGCCCAGTCGTGCGGTGTACACGGTGGTGAGCACACGCTTCGAGGCGCCGCGGCATTACCAGCTCGTGGCGCCCGTCGGTTTTGGCGCGTATGGCTTCGTCGTGAGTGCGCTGGATACCCGAACGAATACTCGAGTCGCCATCAAGAAGGGGAGCCGCATTTTCCGCGACCTCAACGACTGCAAGCGAATGGTGCGGGAGATTGCGCTGCTGAAGGCGCTGCACCATGAGAACGTCATCTGCCTCCGGGACGTGTACCTTCCGATTGAAGAAGGCGTGGACACCTTCCGAGACGTATACTTGGTCACTGACTTAATGGACACGACATTGCATTCCGTCATTCGGAGCGAGCAGGCGATGAACGAATCCCACTACCGCTTCTTCGTCTATCAAGCCTTGCGGGGGCTCAAGTACTTGCACAGCGCCGGGGTCATCCACCGGGATCTGAAGCCTGCCAATCTCCTCGTCAACATGAACTGCGACTTACAAATCTGCGACTTTGGCCTCGCGCGGCAGTACGACCGTGATGCGGCGATGACCGACTACGTCGTCACGCGCTACTATCGGCCGCCCGAGCTCCTGCTGATGAGCTCGCGGTACAGTTTCGCCGTTGATATTTGGAGTCTCGGCTGCATTCTCGCGGAGATGGTCACGCGGCGCACCTTGTTCAAAGGCAGCGACTACGTGCAGCAGCTCGACATCATCCTCTATACGCTGCGGCCGACGTTGGATGATCTCACCTTCCTGGACTGCCCTGACGCCGCCCATCAGGTGGTCAAGCGGACCAAGGCGTTGAAGGAGTCTTGGGGGGAGCGGCCGAACGCCACGAAGGTGCTGCCAGATGTTCCCGAAGGGCCATTGCGGGATTTCCTGCTTCGGATGCTTGTGTTCGATCCTCGGCGCCGAGCGAAGGCGGAAGAGCTGTTGGCCCATCCGTTTCTGGAGGAGCTGCACGACGTCCAGGACGAACCTGTCGCTGAGAAGGAGTTTGTCTGGGAGTATGAACACTCCGAGGCGCAGCTCAGTGAAGCTACCATGCGGAGCATCCTAAAACAGTTCGCCACGCCTGCCTAACTTCGCTCCTGGGGTGTGTCGTCGCAAGTCGCCGCCGCATCAATGAGCGGTCGACGTGACTCGACCGCCGCGGATTTTTTTCCGACCAACGCTTTGTCTGTGAGACCCTTGGTCTTCACTCCGAATCTTTTCGCTCACACTCCTACAGTAGGACACTCCCCTTCCCTCTCGCGTGTCCCTCCGCTCACCCTCCTTGTGCTATAGTCTTCGACACCTTCCACGGCCCTTACCCACCCTCCAAACAAATAAACGGCGCGACCCCTTGTGCCGGCGAATCCGTGCTCAGTTCCCTAGTTTAGTTTTTACTGCTCTTCTTCTTTTCGTCCGACGTCAATATGGTCTTGTTGTCTCCTCCGACCGCCACGGTTGCCCGTACCGTGACAATCATCAGAAAGTCTGTCACAAAATCCTATCTGCTCCCCCCTTTGGGTGAAGGATAGATGGGGTCGTGGCTGTGCCTCGGCCTCGTCCTGGCCGTTTGCGCGGCGTTTTGGCCGTCAGATTTGCTCTGGCACACGGACATGGCGTCGCATCGCCGTCGGTGCGCGCGTCAAATGCCGGCGCTTGCCAGACGGGTCGTGGACGCACTGCGACCGACAGAAGGAGCCGTGTCTCGAGCCGAGTACCTCACCCGTTTCCGCATCCTTCCTCGGCTGAAGGCGCTCAGCGGCATGGCGTCGCGCAACGCGACTCTCGCGGTGTGGCTTAACCCTTCGTTGTGGCTGTCGAACCACACCTTGCTCGACGTGGTGCCTCCTATCGTCGAGCTGCAACGTCAGCCCGCCGCCCCGTCCGACGGCGACGCCTCCTCCGCGGTGCCGGGCACCTCCTCTTCGGCAGCCGCCGCGTCAGACGATCGAAACCCTGGGGATTCGACTGGGGGCAGCAGCGGTTCAACTCTGGTGGCGGACCGCATCCCAATCCTAGAAGGGGTCACGTTCACGCCCATTGTGACCGCGGCCCTCTCCTTGACACCCGGCACGGGTTCGTCCTGCGACACGCGCGGCAACGGGTACCGAGCGATGGTGCCTCCCCGCTCCGTCGCCATGGTTGGCTGCGCGTCAAACGTCTGCGACGGGCCGTATCGGTGGCCTTTTCCAAATGGTGGCATGGCCAATTGCTTTGCAAGCATTTATTGCTACAACGGGGCGCAGGCGTGGTGTCACATCCGGACCTCGTTTGATACGATGACGTTCCGGTGTGCGGTGCTCAATTCATCTACCGGGGAGCCCTGGCTCGATCCACGCGGGCTTCCCGCGACGAGCGGTCCCACCTGGACCACCGTGGAGTCGAAGTGCGCTCCCATCGCGGCGCGCGGCGTGGACGTTCCGTCTGTCATTTCTGCCGCCCTCGCGAAGCGTGTCCCGGGCCTTCTTCGGGCGGTCCTCACCGACGCGAACAGCGCCTTCATCGTTCCCGCCCTTCCCATCGCCGTCAACCGCACCTTGTCGCATCCTGTGTTCTTCTTGGACTTGGGGACAGCGGACACGCTCGCGGTGGGACGCCGCCGTTTGCCAAACGAAACGATCCTGGCCGCAAGCATGATTGTTGAAGTGGCGACGGAGTCGCGTCGGCAGAGCTTTGCCGCGACCTTCGGCGTGCGGTTTGATCAGCTCACCGCGTCGTCGGCAACGCCACCTCCCTCGTCGCCTCCGCCGACGCGGCCGCCTCCTGGGCTCGGCATGGTGGTCGTGTACTTTCAAAATGAAACCCGTTTGACCGACCTAGCGATTGACCTGCGCGTGAACGCCTCCCGGACGTCGGCTTCCGATGGCCATGAGACATCGCCGCCGGGGCAAACGTTGGCCGTCTCTCGCTATCAATTGGGCAACGTCACCTTCGTGGAGGGTGGTGGCACTCCGTGGTCGGGCGCCACCCTCGGTAGCGTGGAGCAGTGGCTGCTGGTGGCTGCCAACCGCTCTTCACGTTTCGACACCGATGCGTATTTCAACGCGTCGAGTGGCGATGGCGACTCGGCGGACGGTGACGGAACGAGCGTCGCGGACCATTCGGCCGAGGCGACAGCGTTGCGCGAGGCGTTCATGGTCTTGATCGCCGCGAACGGTACGGCATTTCGCTCACCGGTGACAAAGAAGCTACCAAGTTTGTGCCTTCGCCTGCCCTCGGTAGATGCCACGCCGGAGATGGTGACCTCGTGCCGCGCCGCCGACGAGTTGCTGGTGCTGTTCGGCAGCGCCGCACGCCGGAACGGCTCGTCGCACGCCAGTGACTTCGTGCTCGGACAGATCATGTCCTGGGAGCGAAGGGTCACCAGGTTGTCCAACGTGACACTGCGGGTTGTTTGGACGCCGCGCTTGCGATGCCCGCAAGTGGCAGAGCTTGATGACCCTCCACATCCGCGCCGCTCCCCGGTCGCTTGGTTCTCAGCTGTCGGCTTACCTCGCTCCATCGTCTCCTGGTTCGTCGGAGGTAGCGACCTGTCGGTCGGGGCGTCCAACTTTGACGACATGCAAGCTATATGCGTAGTCGCGGTGAGCAACGAATCCACGCAGACAGCCTCTCGATCGCACAGCCGTAATTCGCAAACGGCGTCGGGACGAGCCACATCACTGTCCAGGACCACGCATCGAACGATCACGCGCTCTCAGCGACAAGCAGTATCGAGGTCGACTTCTGCTTCTGCGACCACGGTCCGGGAAAAATCACCTGACGTTTCGACCCGTCAGATGACAATAGTGCCAAACTCGACCACGACGCAAGAACCGACGACCAACCCACCCGTGGCCGAGACGGTGCTTCTGCCTCCCGCCGCGACAGGGGGATTCGTCGCCGCCACCGCCGCAGCCGTCGTCGCGGAATCCGCGGTGGTCAGCACGACGGCCGTGGGTCCCACGCTCCTCTCTCGGCTAGCGCGGGTGCAAGCCGTGCGACGCGCCGCGTGCATGAGCGGCGACGCGGACGACTCGGCGTTCGACGTCGGCTTCATTGAGTATCCGTTTCAGTTTCCTCTGCGCATCGGCAGATCGCCACTCACGCAATCGGGTGGTGCGGCCTACGAGGGCATGGCGCGGCTGAACGGCGGGTCCTTCGTGGCGTCCGTCTTGATTCTCACATTCCACATCACGTTGGCCGTGATCTTGCGCCGTCGACAAGCCGATGCCTCGACGGTCGATACGGTGTCGTCAACCGAGCCGCCGAAACACAACGAACTCTTACGAGGCCCATCCATCGCCGGCGCGGCCTTGTTCTACTACTGCCTGCCGTCGTTTGCGAACGGTTTGGTCGCCGCGAAGACCTTTGTGGCGCGATTTGGATGGTCGGGGGCCGCGGGAATCGTCACGCTGCACGTCTGCATCTGCCTCGCCATGCTGCTCATCGCTGTCTATGTGCTGTGGATCGCGGTGTGGCCACAGCCCGTCGTGGTGCCGTGTCCGACGCGTCGTATTGACCCCGCGCCCCCGTCGCCGGGCGCTCAGAAGGAAAAGGAGCCCCTCCCGCCGGTTCCCCTGGGGGACGAATGCCTCTACCAGCTGCATGCCGAGCACGCCGATGGCGCTAGCGTGTGTCCGGGAGGCGCGGCCTGTCGAGCCACGACGTTTTCGATGTGGGATGCGAGACCTGGAGCAATTCCCTTCGTTGACTGCATCGCTGTTTACATCATCGACGCGCGGGATCCCCGACGCTTCGCGCACCGGGCGTCGTTTCTTCTCGAGGCCCTGGTCGGCTTCGCAATTGGACTGACGACCATGGCGGGGTGTGGGGCGTCGACCATCGTCGCGTTATGTCTTTGCGTGATCCAGATAGTTTGCTTGCTGGTGATTCGTCCCTACGGCTGGGTCGACCTGTCGTTCGCCGTTGTTTTTGCGCTGCTGCAGACGCTGGTGCTCGCTTGTGCGGTGGTCGCGAGTCACTTCGATGATCGCCGCGTGCCGGGGTTCAATACCTTGTCAACCTGGATGGCCAGCGCCGACCTGGCGTCCTTGATCGTGCTGTTCGCGCAGCCCATCGTATCGTTGGCCGTTGAAGCCGTTGTGAAATGCCGACGCCGTTTTCTTGGCTCCTCGGCGGTCTCGCCGTCGTCCCAACGGCGCCGGCCAACCAAGGACGAATCAATTAGTGAGGTGGCGTCCGAGTTACGGCCGCTGCAGTCGCAAAGCCGTCCCTTACTTGTTGACGTGCCGACCGAATCGAGCCTTGACGCTCCGTCGCCGACCCACACAACCACAAATCCACTTTGCGCGACGTCGTTGCATTGACAACCACCACCTGAGGAGTCGTCATCCCCTTCTCATTTCCCTTGCGCAGCGTTCAGTCTCAGTGCCCTCAGGGACACGAGCTCGACGTCGTTGCCAATAGTTGCGTGTGTGAAACTTTTCTGTACCGCAGAGAGCTTGCTTTGCGCTCGCCCGTTTTTTTTTTCATACATAAAACATCAAGGCCGTTACACTCCTCTCTCTGCACACGCGATAATATTGACTGTCAAACACATTCCACCCTTTCTTTACGGCACATATAAATGTCCAACCTCGAGGCGACGGTGCAGAAAATTCTGGATGCCGTCGATGCGGATGACGTGGGCCGCGCAGAGACGTTGCTTCAAGCCGCACTGTCAACCAAGGGGGGCGGTGGTGGCGGGAAGTCCCACATCGGCCTCCGCGCCGCGGGTGCGTTGATCGCCTTGCGAAACGATCAACGATGTGAAGCCCGTGCGACCGCGCTTGCCCTCGCGGCGTCGGCCACACTCCTGGAGTACCCGTCCGCCGTGAACGTGGTGACTCACCTGTTGCAGTGCCTGTCGATGTGGGACGCACTGATTGCGCTCTATCAACGTCTCGTGCCGCAATTTCCCCCGACGGATACCGCCATCCTCGAGAACCTCGTGATGACCTACTGCCGATGTGGAAAGTTCGCGGAAGTGCAAAAGACGGCGACGACGCTGTTTCAGCGGTCGCATGACCTTCGGCACGTGTTGTGGTCGGTCATCGCCAACGTGCAACTGGCGACCGCGGCTAACGATCCGTCCGCGTTTCAGTGGAAGTTGGCGGCCAAGACGTTGCACGACAGGCTCTTGGTGCCCAGTTCTTCCGCCACGTTCACCTCCGAGGTCGCCGAGCTGTTCGTGTATGTGCTATCGTCGCAGGGGGCGCATGCGCAGGTCGTCGAGTTCCTCCTGTCGGATCGTGGCACAAGCGTGGGCGTGCGCAACGCGCGGCTGCTGCACCTGCACAAGGCGTACTGTGCACTGGAGGACTGGCAAAGGGCGAATGCTGTCGCGTGGTTCCTGTGGAGGGAAGAACCTAACTGTTATGACTACGCCGCAGCATTCCTCGACACAGCGCGTTCGGCCTCATCGCCGATGCCGTCACACGAGGGTGTCGATATGCCCTGCGCGACGGTCGTCGGCGCTTGTCCGACCGTAAGCATCAGCATCGCCAACTTTGACACCAACACAACGACAACCGACGTTGCTTGGGCGTATGCCCCCGACGCGGTGACGGCTCATGCCTACGCCAGGGCCGCATTCCAACGAGAAACCGCCGAAAGGACGGGGCCGCCTGCGGACAGCGTGTCGGCGCCTAACCGAGGCTCGGCGCTCGCTTACCTAGAGTGTGTGTTCCGGCAGGCCTACGGGGTGGTCCCATTCGGCGATCGGGTCGTCTCGAGTGGTGGTGCAGATTGGTTCCTCGAGGTCACGAACCTGCGCCGTCAAATGATCACTCCAGAGCATAGAGCGGCCATTCGCACGTCGCTGGGGCAAGCACTGCGTCGCTATTGTGAAACGTTTGGCCACAAACCGCTTTGCTTCCTGGACGTCGTCAAGTACGTCGTCGCGCTCGTCGCGTGGTCCCTGCCCGACGAACCTGTGCATGCGAAAGATGTCGTCATGGTGGACGCGACCGCGATCCATCCTGCGGACGTCGGACAGGAGGGGAAAGCCACTGGTCGTGGTCGACCTGGATTCGATGTCAATCGGTTCACGAAGCAGTGTCTTCGCATTGCCCTGGACATCACCATCGATGAGGCCGCCGCAACCGTCACGACTGCCCAGCAGCCGAGCGGCCGCAGCCTCCAACGCCACGTGGATCCGAGCTCCTCCCGCGACACCGGATCTTCCGTGTCGTCCCAGTCGACAGGCGTCGAAACGCGACTGTCGACGCTGCAACACTTGTGGCTAGCCGCATATGACGCCGTGGAAAGTAGCCTGACGGAAACCGAGGAATCCCCTGCGGACCTCGCGTTGCTGCTCGCCTGCAACGTGTGCGCGATCGAAGCAACGAAAGCCGAACTCGACGAGGGACGGCAACGCTGGGCGCGACGGGGACTGTCCTTCGCGTTGCAGTCGCCACGCCGGCTGCATCATCCGGGCCTGAGCCTTTTCGGGGCGACTTTCGCGTCGATGCTCTCGGCACACGATCCCGCCTTCACGGATGCCCTTGACCTGAAGTCGGTGCAGCGTGACACGATGTCGCACATTGGTTTATGGCCGGCCATACGCTGTTTCCGTTTGGACCGCGCCCAGACAGCGGTGAAGAGTGGCGCTCTGTGGTACTCGCTGGGCAGCAAGGAGGTGGGCGACGTGGCGGGCAAGTGCTTCTCTCAAGGTGCTCCCAGCAAGCTGAGCGGCGTGCTCGACTTCCAGCGTCGCATGCAACAGTCCGTGGTCCGGAGCGAAACGGCGATCCTCCGCTTGTCGTTGTTCGCGACGGACTTTGATACGACGGACGAAGCCGCGTTTGCCTTGAAGAACGCCGCGTGGTCGGCCGGCGAAGTCCTCGTCGAGGCCATGGGAGGAGGGAAAGGGGGACTCGACCCTTCCGTCGGGTCTTCGTGGTTCGTGGACAACACGGATCGCTACGACGTCTGGGGCCCGTATGTCGTCGCGCTGCCCTACAGCCAATTTCAGCGTCGGCTGATTGACGGCCTGTTCCCGTTCGGCGCAGCGATGCCCCCCCTGCCGCAAGAGGAGGCGGGGCCATCCGATGCTATCCATAGCGCAGCAGCGCCCGATCGCCGGGTCGCACTCCGCGGAACCCGAGTGCTGTGGCTGAATGCGTGCATCGTGCTCATCACACGCGCCCACCTCTGGTTGAGTCATTCGGCTGCCGCAAGGCACAAGGGCAAAGCAAGCAAGAGTGCCGCTACGGCAGTCGCTGACCCCACAGGCACCTCTGGAGACCTCCCGGATGCCGGCGTGGTACCTGCAGGGTCCTACGCGGCCGCGATGGACGTGATCCGCCGCGGAACGGCCAGCACGAGCCGTTCCGGCGGTTTTGATGAGCTGCTGGGACTGCTCGTTGATGATGTCTGTTGCCCCATCGTCGAAGGGTTGGCCGCTGCCTCGCCGCCAACATGGACGGTGCGTCGCGATCGAGTCGACGCGTGGCTGGAGCGCCCAGCGATGGGCCCCTCATGGACATCCTCCCTGTGCAACGAGGAAGACATTCGCGACGCCGTCGCCGCGGACGTCATGGTGAACCTTCCCCTCGTGGCGCTGACGCTGCGACTCCTCATCCACGTGCCGGAGGCCACCGCGTGGGCCAAGCGGCTGGGGGAAGGGATCCGCACGTTTCGCGAGAAGTGTGCAGAGCTGGGGGGGCCGTACAACACAATGCTGTTTGACGCCCCGTTGACCGATGGGGCAGCATCCACGACCTCCTCGTCCGCGGCGGCGGTGGCGACCCTAGCACGGCTCCGGGTGGATAGCCGGAACGCTTTCGTCGCTCACATGGACGCGCTGCAGCGAGACGTCGGGGTAGTGGCGAAACGGAAATAACGTTCCCCCGGCGCGTAACAAAAACTCGTGCGCTGGTTCTCGTCGTTGTCGTCGAACAGAGGGGCAGCGTCGTTCGGTATGGGGCCGAGGCGTCAAACCACGATTGCGTGGGTGTGCTCTTCTGACTTAAAGCCTGCCCGAAAAGAGTGACGTTCTCTCTACTTTTTCTTTCAAAAAAAGATTCCTCCTCTCGTTCCCTAATGACTGCCGCGCGTCAGGGCGACGAGGGCACGTTTCATTCTGTATTCTGGGGCCGGGTCTTCTCTACGACTGGCCTCCGATACGAGGATCTCTTAAATGTTCGGACCAATGCGCATGGTGTGATGGCGTCGGAGGACGTTGCCAGCATTGTCGCGGACCGAGTCGTGACGCTCCCCGCCGCATTGCGCCAAGCCGCCGCCGCCACGTCGTCGACGAGCGCATCTGCTGGCCTCGGGTCGGCCGCCGGAACGGCGTCCGGTACGACGTCTCCGGTCCCAGACGTGCCCGACATCGGTGGCCAGGCCAGGCTGTTGGTGCAGCGCCCCGTTGGTCTTCAGGGGACCGCGGCCGCTAGTGGTCTCAAAGGCATGGATGACAGTGACGATGAGGACGATGCGAACGAAGCCGCGTCGTGGACGGACACCCGCACCGTGCAAGCCATTCAGCGCCGGATCGCGGAGTACCTGGACGCCGTAAGGGAGCTGCGCCTGGACACCAAGCGGCGTTCCGAGATGGAGATCAAGGTCAAATCCTTCGTCGAAGACAAACGCCACGAGGCGCTGCGCGCGCGGGAAGCTGCCTCGAGGGTTACCGTTTCGGACCTGCAGGGATTACTCGGACATTTGGATTTGTCCGCCACAGGAATTGTCACGCTGCAGCCACCGGCGGGGGTGTTAGAGGCGTCGACGACTTCCACCCGCGGCGCACCACCGCCAAAGGAGCGCCCCCCTGTCGACGTGGGGATGACATCGCCGGTGTCGTCCTCCTTGGCCGCGTTCCGGGGCCTCAAGACTTTGATTCTCAGTCGAAACGAACTGACCGCCGTCGACGTCGCGGCGATGCCATCGTCACTTCAGACCCTTGTCGTGAACAATTGTCGCCTGACGCAGTTTTTCTCGCCCTTGTTGCCGACTGCGGCGCACTTCGCGGATTCGCTGGTGTGTCTTGCGGTGGCGTGCAACCAGCTAACGTCGCTCGACTTCATCGCGGCCTTCCCGTCGCTTTGCGTGCTCGACGCATCTTTTAACTGCTTGACCAACTTGCCGCATGCGGCAGCCTGTGTCGCCACCCGCAGCTCCCTGTCGGAGTTGACGCTTGCGGGGAACCCGATTGCGTTACTCGGGGGCTACCGTCGCGCATTTCTCAAGGGCCGTGGCTCGATGGTGCTAGACGGAGCGGCCGCCCACGACGTCGAGCTGAATGCGTGGGCCAAGCTGCCCGCATCGCACTTCGAGGCGCCAGTCAAGTGCAAACTTCACCTGGCAGAGGTTCGCGGCCTGGCCAGCATCGTGCCCCCTGCCATGACAACGACAGTGGGATCGACGGGAAATGTTGGCGCTGGGGACGGCGGCCCCGATGCCGGATCAGGAGGGAAGGCGGGCGCCGCCAAGGGCGGCAAGGTACCCACGGCGCCAAACGCCGCGGCGGCGAAAGGGTCGAAAGGGGGCGCCCCGCAGCCCACTGACGCGACGACCACACCGGCCACCTCGGGCAAGAAGATGACGGTTGCGATCCTTGGTAGCGTGGCAGGACTGACGGCCGATGTCGACGACGTCGAGTTGCTTTGCGCCACCACGCTCGCGGCCGCGGACGCGGTCCTCCCTGCGGCAGCGAAACCCGGCGCCACTGGGAAAGGCGCTCCGCAGGCCGCCGCGAAGGTGGGAGAGGCGCCCGTGCCGCAGGGGACCGGGGGGGGAGCGCCTCCCCCTGCCGCTGTGATCTTTGGCGGCCCAGCATCCATCTTTGGCCCAGGTGGCGCCGCTTTGCCGATGAAGTTTTCGGTCGAGGGCGACTGCACCGCAGTTGCCCAGCGTGGCGAAGGTGTGCGTGAGTGGCTACTTGCGCCGCAGGTGCTGCGCTTGACGCGTCGCATCACCGCCTCCGCGAGTAGCCAATCGGGGAGTCCATCGCCGCCGCCGCAACCGACCACCACTTCGTCCGCGATGTCAAGCGCCCCGCCATCGACGGTGCCGGCGACGGGCGCCGCCCAGTGCGATAGCGTGGGGTGGTTCATACTCGATCTCGGGACGCTTGTAAAGGGGGGGGCGCCAACGCCGCCGGAAACCATGGACGCATCGTCGTCGGGGCCCTCGACGTCCGTGTCCTTCGCCGTCCCGTTGACGTTGAACGAGGGTCATTTGGCTATACTTCGCGACGACATTCGTGCGTGGAAAGGGCAGTTGGCGTTGATGGTGCAGCATGACCGGGAGCTCGAGAAGCAAGCGGTCGCGGACGCCATGTCAAAAATCGCAACGGCTGCACAGCTCGGGCAGTCGGAGGACACAACGGCCAAAGCGGCAAACAGCGCTTCCGCTTCACTAGGGGGGAAAGCCCCCCGCCCTCCCGTACCAACCACGGCGGCGGCTTCGGGAAAGCCTTCGGGCAAGGGCGCAGTCGCCCCCAACGATGCGGAAGCAGGGGCTCTAGCAACCCGCAAAGAGGAGAGCGCGTTGCGCAAATTAGAAATCGACGAGCAAACCTCGAAGATCGAACGGACAGAAAAGTATCTTCAACGTCTCACCGCGGAACCGCCCATTTTGACCGGTGTCGTCACCCTTGGCTATCCCGCCTGGGAGGTGGTCGAGGCCCCTCCGCCAGCGGCGATCGCCGTCGCCGACCCCAAAGCCGACGCGAAGAAGAAAAAGTGACAGAAAATATTGGATGTATGGTTTGCGGCGGAGTTTCTCTTTTGGCTCCTCGGCAACGTGTATTGAATTCAGTGTGAAATCAATCTAGGTGGCGGTGAAAGTGGCTGCGGAACTCGACCGTGCCCTGCTCTCGCCGCCCACCGCTTCGCGCCCCCTCTGCTAGAAGTTCGATTGATCAATCAACGGCGCTCTTCCCTGCAACATCCAAGTTGAATCTGCCGTTGAATGCCTCGCTTCCTCGACACACGATATTTACGTCTAGACGTCCTTAGACAGCTTTATCACCCCTCAAATTTGTGTAATTTTGGTTTCCACAGTTCCAAAATGGGGCCGAAGCAAAAACTCGCAGCCGCGGTCGCGCGACGAGCTGCCCAGAAAGGGCAATTGGGAATTTCACGATCACACCATACTACGACCGCTCCATCCACTGGTGTCGCTGCCATCAACCCAGTTGGAGCAAAACGAACTCGCTCAGGCGCGCTGGCGCTGCCCAGTTTTTCATCGGCCGGTGCGATCGTGGCCTCCAAAGACGCGGAGGAGCCTAATGTTGTACGGCGGGAATCGGCTGACCTCACGTCCGCGGCGCAAAGTGCGGCTGGATCCGCCGAGCATTGTGCGAGTTTGCCCCAAGCGAATCCACCGCCGCGTATCCTTGGCACCGGAGGGACGGAAGTGCTCGGCATTGTATCCAACGCTGTGGCGGTTAGCCCGTCAGCCGGTAATGAAAATTGTCCTACCACGCTAGCGAAAGCGGACAACGGGTCGACTCAGCCAGGCGCCCGTAAGCAGGCCGCGGGCAGCAGTGTCGTCGTCCAGCACACGTATATACCGACTTCGTGCAGTTTTGATGCCCTGAGGTGCTTGTCGAATCCATTGTGTGTAGCGTCCCTAGTTCAGCTGCACGATGCCAAGCCGCTCCCGGCGTTCAAGGTGGCGCATCCGGTGCCGCCCCCAGTTCGCCTCGTCACCGGAAGGGAAGATGGCAGTGGTGTCGCCGATGATTCGCACCACCACGACGACCGGCCAGCCGACCGTCGTGCAGACGTCCACGAATGTCAGTGCTTCGATCCGCGTGATGCAGCAACGTTGGCTTTCGACGACTACGTCCACTATGTCACGCGCCTCGTTCACGCGGGTTATCTTGAAGGGAGATCCCCGCCCATCCCTTTAGCGATAACGACAGGCAGCACAGGGAGCGGTAAGCGGACGCTGTTGAAAATGCTTGGCCGCCGCTACGAAATGCTCTTGGCTCAGCCTCCCGGTAGCCGCGCAGTCTATGTAACCATGAACATTGCGGCACAAGAATTCGAACGCAACCTCTCGATGGGCGGCCGCGTCGTACTGCACCTCTTGGCGGCGCTGTTACCCTCTGTCGAATCGGATCCTGAATCCGTCTTCAAGCACTTGAACGCTATCGCGGAGAAGCCACAGGAGCTCAGTCGGTGGCTCTATGAAAGCGGCGAGCCCGAGGCCGCAATGGTTCGTCACGTGCTCGGGATGCCAGATACCGCGAACTTGTTAATTTTGTTCAACTTGCAGCACGATGCGTCCCTTCCGCCAGGCAGTCGCTGTCCGAAAACAAAAGACGCGTTGAAGAAGCTGAGCCTCATCATCCAACGCGGGGCAAGGTGGGCCGCCAACGGAGCGGCCGACCGTGGCGTGACGCACGTGGGAGTTGCCACGTTGTCCGCGGGGAATCCCGTGCAGCGCTTTTACTGCCCCGGGGAGGTGCACTGGCTGCCGCTGCCTCCGCTCTCGCCGCGGTATGGATGGGACGCGGCGGTCCAGACGATAGGCGCTCTGCTGCCCCACAAAGGGATGTCCCCGCAGAGGCAAGCCGCGGCACTGGCGCACGGCCGGCGCACCCTGTGGCGGTCGTCCCTTCACGATGCGTCGTCCTTGAACGTCGCGTTCGATGCCTTGCGTCACACCACTCACCTCCGAGATTTTTTCCGTGTTTCACCGCCACCGTTGAGTCAAGGCCTGGCGTCTGCTGCAGAAGCGTTGGTGACGGGACGTGAAGCGACGCGGTTGCTGCAGTCAATGTTCTGGCCCACCTATTACAAGACAAACGACCGTGTGAAAGCCGACCGACCTCAATTACAGGCCGAGAGCCTGGGGTTGTGTGCTCTTGTGCGGGACCACGAGGCCCACTTGGACGCCGTCTACGTTTCTCCGGCTTTCGCCTTGGAGCTGTGCTTGCTGCTGCGGAATGACGATGAAGGCCAGTCGCTGCCCTTTCTGCCACTCGTGGAACGCTTGTGCAAGACCCTGCTGGCCAACGCGTCACCCAGGCTTCGTTCACGATGCCCTGTTCGTGACGCTAAGCTTTACCAAGATGTGGTGGCGTTGGCCTTCGCCTGCCGAGCGGCGACGGCGCCTCACTGGACGCGGTCGGTCGGTGAGTTCATCGGTGTACAGCCGACAGCGTGCCGCGACGCGGTGCAAGCATCGCTCGCGCTGGCCATCCCGGCCCACGGCCACATCGTCGAGGTCGAAACAATCGACGCTACCCAACCGCTGCCCAAAAACTGGTTTTCCATGTCCACAAACCGGAATTCAGGTGGCCACGACGCCGCCTTGCTCTCGCTACCGCTTGCGGAGGACTACGACGGTCGGACAAGGGTGTGCTTCGACTTCCACGCCCTCCCCCTCAACGCAGCAGCGTCCAGCCAGGCCTCCATCGCATCAGCCGGATCGGAAGCATCTGCTTTCGCCAAACGCAGCACCCTCTTTCCAGAGAGTCACGTGCTTCGTGTCATTCTCATGCCAACGACGCAGTCGGTCTCTTTTTTGCCACAACCGACGCAGGCCTTCCCGCTCCGGCTTGGCGACGTCATCGTGACAGACGACGATATTCGACGGTGGTCACCGACGGTGGCCTACTCCGTTTGCGATGCGCGCACGCCGTTAGATGTCACGTCAGGATGGGAAGTGAAATCTCGCGGAGCAACCCCTTAGCCTCGGTGCAAGTCGATTTTGTTGTCAGTGGTTGGGCCTTGTTGTTGGGCGGCTATCTTGCTCTTTCCGACCGTCGGGGGGCTAGTCAATTGCCGCGCGACTTTCTGCATACGACTACGGTTGACGCAGTTCGGCAAATGCAGGCCTACTGACGTATGCTACCCGGAGGTTTGCGAGTGTTGATTTGATACGGCTAGCCACAACACGTCACAAACCTCTCCTCATTTTCAAAACACGAATATAATGGTCATGGCGGCGCTGCTTTGGAGGGCTGCTCGTGAGGTACCCTCCACGATGACAACGGTTCGCACGGACCAGCGCTCGTGTGCGGCCCAGGCCGCGCCGCTTTCCCCGTCGCAGACAGCCGACGCCATGGTTTTGAATCTTTTGTTGCGTTCAGCGTTGGCCAAGTTTCTGCGAAGTCCGCTTCCGCCAGGGAGCATCGAGCCACGCGTCGAATCTAGCGTGCGGCAGGTGTCGGCGGAGCTGTCCGTGATTCTTTCGCTTCGTCATCCCGGTGCCCTCGAGGAGGTCTTTGGTCAACTCGCGGTGGGTCAGTTCGCCGTCGCGGCGATGATGTATCCACCAGGGTTCGAAAAGGTCGTCCATCGTTTTACCTATAGTATTCAGAAATGTCTATCGGTCTGCGATGGAGTGGGGCGATATCCGGACCTCGACGTCCTCCTGGAACGACATCCCAACATGGACGTCATGTTCGGACGCTCGAAGGCGAATCTCGGCCGCGACTGTCCAAGCCCACGTGGACCTCTCGACACCCTCTTTTGCGTGACCCCTCCTGTGGTGTATGCCGTCCACGAACTATTACGCCAACGCGTGCTTGCCCATCCCGCCGCGCCACAGGTAGCGACGAGTCAGCAGCCCCACTACGATGACGACGATGAACGCCGCCACCGTGGAATGGCACGGGCGGCTCCCCTGTGCGCCTCCTCGGTCCTCATGGACCATCATCATCGCCGTGGAGCAGGGTACCCACCGCACAAAAACGCGGCAGCGCGTGCCATCGCTGCCAAGCTAATCAGCGGCGGTTGTCCCCGCGACGAAGATTGCAACCAACTCCTGGCATTGTATGCACAGTACCAGAACTATGACTGTCGCTCTCGCACCCACCCGCCCCTTGAAACGTTTGCCAATCACGAAGAGGAGGAGAGGCGGCATGTCGCGGCCGCCAGTGCGCGGGGGCATAAGTCGGGGCGTCATCACGAGGCCGCGCCCCACTGCGGTGGTGGGGATGAACGAGCTGCTCGTTGCGGGGGAGGGCGACGTCGGCGATCCCCAGAGCGGGAGCTTTCGCAGGTGTGCGTCTCCGACTTTGAGGGCGAGGAAGGCGATGACGACGACCTCACCGAGGCGCACCCGAGTTGGCAGTAGATACGTGGGTGGGGGTGTCCAATCCGGTTTTGGGGAACGAGGGCCTGAGAGGGGCACACAAAGTGGACGATAACGAGAGATGGCCGGCCGCCAACTCTTTTGGCACTTGCAAATAACCACCATTCGCCTGTTGGGACAGACGCGAAAATAAAAGAAGGACCGCAGCTGGAGGGGCGGGAGAGAGAGCGACGGAGCAAACACACACCGGTCCAACAAATCTCTCGTGGCGCGGCGTGGCGTCGGGGTTCTCCATTCCTCCAAATATTGCGTCATCTACGCACGGCATCCGGCAACGGAAGCCCACCAGGCACCTTTTTCCCAACCCCCCCTTCTCGGATCGGAAAATGTCCTCGTCCGACGGCTTCGTAAAGTTGCGGCGCGATATTTTGTTCCACGAAAAGCGCATGGTGCTGCTAAACGGCACGCGCGTCATCGACGACTTCATGACGGTTCTGACCGAGCAACTCACGTCGAGGAAGGAATGCGACGACGACTGTCGCCGTGCGCTGCAACGGCTGGTACGCGACACAACCGAGGCGAAAATTTCGGGGCACTGGGACGAGAACAAGCTCCAGGGGCTGTTTCGATTGGAAGTACCGCTTCACCGCGTCGTTGGATCCCAGAAGTTTGAGACACCGTTACCCGCCGAAACGCGGCAGCTGGAGGAGTTGGCTCGCAAGGCGCAAGCGGCAAGCGAAAAGCATCCTGTGTTCGCGGATCCAAACAGCAATGAAGCATTGCAGTCGTTTCTCGTCGGCTCTAAGGACGCTGGTTTCGTGGCACAAGACGTCACTCGAATGCGAGAAGCCGTGGCTTCGAAACTACAAGTCATCGAAGAGCTGGACGACCTTTTCACTGTCATTCAAGAGTCGGGCATGCGTGTCGCGAAGGAGCGCGCCACCCTCGAGCGGTTACGCGATGCCGAAGCGGCGTCCAAGGCGGCCGGTGAAGTCGCGCTGTCGGAGGACGCGATCAACGAGCGGTTAGATGTCTTGCAGCGCATCATCGACGTTCAGTTCTTTCAGATTCACACGATCGACAGCACCGTCGAGGCCAACGTGAAGCGGCAACAAAGCAACCTGTCTCAGTTTCAGTCGGCGTGTGCGATGCTCGACTGTTTGCAAGACGAAAAGCGACTGCTGGTGACCAACTGCTCAAAGGACGCCGCTCGCATCGAACGAGGCATGTTGTACGAGCTCGAGGCAAAAGACACCGGCCGGGGGCAGGCGATCAAGGCGATCCAGGCAAGCGCCGAACACATCGACCGATTGTCCGAAAAGCAAAACGCTCTGAGTCAACGTCTCGTCGACCTCGCGAAATTATTTGAAGATACGGAGGTCGAGCTGAAGGAAACCGCACAAGAACGATACCAAGCTGTTTGCGACCACCTCGAACTGTTCGAAAGCAGCCGCCACGCCACCTTAGACTTCATGGAGCTCAAAGCTCTTGCGGATGAGTACCAACGCAAGCTGCAACGGACGCAGGTGCAGCACCAGCGCGGCGTGGATGCGCTGGAGGGGCTGAAGGGTCTGATGCTCCAGTCGCAGAGTTTCGCCGCGTATGACTTCAAAGCGTCGGCCAGGAGTCTCGCAGAGTTGCAGCGCAGGCTGTCGTTCGACTTGAACGAGGCATGCAATGAGTTCGAGTTGCATGCGCTCGAGATCCTCCGCCGGAAGGAGATGTACGCTGCGAAGCTCGACGATGAGCGAGCCAAAGCGTACAGCGAAGCGGAGCTACGGAAGGAGGTGTTCGACCCGGCCGCCAAGCGCTACATGGGCCGCTACAAGGAACTCTCCGCCGAACTCGCTGACATCGAATCCGCCGTGGGGAAGCTGCGCGCCAGGATCGAGGAGCAACGCACCGCGTGCTGGCGGAAGGCACGCGAGCACCTGCCGGAGCAAGAAATTCGCACCGTCGAGAACGAAGCTGAAATTCGTCGCCTCGCCCACGCGGAAGCCGTACTTGACTTGCGGCAGGCCCTGCTTGACGCTCGAGACACTGGTACCATCGGCGACATTGAGGACGAACGAGCCGCGTTGCTGCGCGAAAGTCAAAAGCAAGTGACGGTTCCCACCAAGACGGCGCTCATGAAAGCCAAGGCCACCTCCCAACTACTACTCGATAAGCCAACAGCGCAGCAAGTGGTGGCATCACCCGGGGCCACCGACGATGGGGAGGCATCGTCCGCCGCCGCCACCGCCATCACGGAGCCACGCAACGGCACCACGGATGGAGACCACCCCCTCGTGGCGAGCTCTTCGGCGGCAGCGGCCACACCCTCCAGCGGAAGCAGTAGTCGCGTGATGGCGATTCGGAGCGCCATCCAGCAGGCCAAGGTGCAAGTGAGTGCCTCCACGACGACCACGATGACCGTGTCGGTGGCAACGTCCAAGCCGGAGTCCACCGTCGATGCGGTCCCCGTGGCGGCGAGAAGGCCCCCTCGCGTCATCGGCGCGCACCCAAACGTGGCGCTTGACTGAGCCCTTTGGCGCGGCTTTCCGGTGGGAACAAAACAACCCGATGGGATTCCCGAGATGGACGAGGTAGCGGAGGGGGTCGCGTTCGCTCCCTTGAGACCCCCTTGCAAAATGTGTTCATCAAAAACGCCGCGGTTACCGACGGCAACCTCAGTCGTAGATTTCTTTTTTTCCGCCAGCCGTTTGTCTGTAAGAGCCAAATGACAAAATGTTAATGGCGCAGCATTCGGAACGACGACGCCATAACGTTTTCGTAGCGACTGACAACCTTTCTTCAGCATTCCCCCCTCATGAACGCGTGACGAGGATGAGATTCACGCCCGATGCGCTCCGGGACACCACAACGCCCTCCGGAGTAGGAAGCGAGCTGCCGCTAGGCGGTTGTTGTTCCGGACTTTGGCCGTTCGGCGATGGAGCGCTCGAGGAGACGTATCTTGACTTCAGCCAGGCATCCACGCCGCTCTGGCACGGCGTCGCATGCAGCTTTCTTGCCTTTCAGAGCATCATCATGCTGACGTTTGTCAACGGGCATTGGAGCAAGCAGCGCTGGGCGCTCGTCGTGCCCCAACTCGTCTTTGGCGCGGTCTTTGTCCTTGGCGCCTTCGCGTTGCTCGTCCTGGCGAAGTGGAAGCCGTTTCCCTGGAGAGGGAAATATTCCGAGCGCGTGGCAGTTGTGGGCCATGGGCTCTGGAGCCTCCTAGGTGCACTCACGTACTACGACGCGATACAGACCTGTGATTCGGGATACATGCGGGGCTACCGGCGGGACGAATGTCTCGAGCAGGCGCCGGACTTCCGGCTCTTCGTGGCCATGTGCTCCGCCATTGTGTGCCGACCGCGGTTTCCCTTTGTCGTCGCCTTGGTGGCCTTTCCGCCCGTGGTCGCGGCACCGCTGTCGCGACTTTTTGCCTCCGTCCTGGTGACGGCAGGTGGGGCATCCGTTGCATACTACACGTGGCTGCCTTCCTCACTTGGCTGGGTCGCGTTGCTCCTACCTTTGTTCGCCGCGGATGAGGTCGCCTCTCGAAAACGCTTTGTGACCCACGCGCAGATGCAATCGCGTCTCTCATCCGCGCAAGCGGCGAAGCGAGAGTTGGACGCGTGCATGCTGTCCATTGTCGCACCCTCGGTGCTCGAGCGGCTGGTCGCCGGCGAGTTGGTCGCCGATCGCATGCCCGCGTCCGTCATATTCAGCGACATCGTGGGCTTCACCGCGTGGTCGTCGGGGCAACGTCCCCAGCAGGTCATTGGAATGCTGAACGCGATGTATCAGCAGTTCGATGCCGGTCTCGTTCACTTCCACATCGACAAAGTCACGACCATCGGAGATGCTTACTGGGCTGCCTGTGGCATTCCGAACCCCGCACCCGCGGGGCGGCACGCCTTCTTCGCGGTGGCATTCGCGTCTCTCGTGATGCTGCGCGCCGCCAAGGGCGTCCGCTCCCGCCACCTCATCAGTGGTATTCGGATCGGGATCGCGACGGGCTTCGTCTACGGCGGTGTGCTGGGGGGGAATGACGTGTCATACCAGCTGCTAGGGACGACTTCCGACGAGGCGGAACGCCTAGAGCAGGCCGCCTCCTTAAACGGACTCCTCGTGTGTGGCAATACCGTGCAAGCGCTGAGAGTCGATCCAGGCGACGACGCGGCACCAAATCATCATCCGCTCAGCGACGCCGAGGGAGGCAATCCGTTGTTGGAGGTGACCAGCGACGCCGTCGATGCGGATCGGAGGAAAAGTGCCACCGGCGACGAAGGTATCTTCGTGAACGTGCCTCGGCCACTGGGGGCCGCGGGTAGACGGCGCCAGGTACGACTGGTCTGGCGGTCGAGTCTTGCTTGTCCACAACACTACGAAGTCATGATTTTTTCTGGTGCGCGTCCTCAGCCTGAGGAACGACCTCGTTGTTGCGGCATGGACGCCGACGAGGACGGTCGCTTGGAAATGGTTCCTTCATCGAGTCAATTTCTGGCAGCGCAGCTGACGCCCGACGAGAGCCTGACGTTAACGCGCAACCTTGAAAAGCTGACGACGGTTGCGCCACCCGCGCGGGTTGACTTGCCGGCGTTGCGCGCGGTGAAAGAGCAGCGACGTGGCCCATTCGGACTCGTGGGGTTCGTCGACGCTGATGTGGCGTCAGCTTTTCAGCGGCATCGCCGCAGGGTTTTCCTCACCAAGGCCGCGCCGTTGGCGGTTTCGCTTCTGTTAGACAACGTCTTTTACGCGGCGTTCTCGGTGTTGGCCATTGCCGACCTCGGCGACGGTGGCCAGCTCAGCAGCCCCACGGCGCCGTACCACGTCTGGGCCTGGTGGACGCTCGGCGCTAGCCTCGCCCTAGTTGTCTCATCCGCCGGTTTGCTATCGCGGGCGGCGACGGTCCACCCCGCAGTCCATCTCGGTCACTTGCTTGCCGTGTCGCTTGCGCACCTTTCTATCTGCGTGACCGGCCCTCCTCGCTTCGCACTGTCCGCGGATGGGCGCGTCCCTGTGTACTTGGGCTTGTTCATGCTTCTGGTGGTCGGATTTCCGTTCGGTTGGACACTTTGGCTGTTGCTCTTCGCGTTTTGTGGCTTCGTAATTCCATTCACGGTGGCCGTAGCCGTTGCGTTCCCGGGTGCCGGTGGTGTGTCCTTGACCATTTTCAACACGTGGACGATATTCATAGCCGCGATTGCGACGGGGATCGACGACTTCCAGCGGCAGGCGCAGGAGTGCCTCGATGAATACATCACCGAGCAGGCGGACGCGCAAATTCACTCGGAACATGCCGCGACGCTGCGGTTGTGGCAAAAAGCCATGCCTGCCTTCGTCGTCGGCGAATTGACGGCTTGGGTCGACAACGGCCGTCTGGGGTTCATCGGGCACACCTTCGAAAGGGTGGCCGTCATGTTCCTTCGGTGCGGCAGCCGCCATCCGCCCAACAGCACAGCAGCCGCACATCGTGTCATTGGTCCGGTCGCGGAGAAGGACGACGACGACGACGACGCCAGTGCTTCCCTCCGGGCGTTCGCTTCGATTCGCGCCAGCTCGGATGCCGTGGATCATGCTATCCAGTGTTGCGGCTTGGGACTCGTCCAGCGAATCAAAGCCTTGGGGGACGTCTTTCTGCTCGTGGCGGGCATGTCGACCGCGGGGGCCCGTTGCGACATGATTTGCGGCGTGGACGGCGGCGACGACGATGACGACGTTGCAAGCGGCGGGGGCGACCGCGGCAGCGGGATGGAATTCACGCAAACGGCAACGTGGATCGGTGGCGATGGCAGCGGCTCGCAGCACATGGCGGACACTGTGGCCGACTCCACTCAGCCGCCGTTGAACACTGGCGATGGAGGAGGACGGCGCGACGACGGCATTCTGCAGCTTATCGCGTTGGTCCACACCGTCTCCTGGATGCGACAACGTCCTACTGACGGCGAACAATCCCTCCGGCATGACGATGACACGACGGCTGGTATTCACACCGGCCCTGTCGCAGGCGGCATCATCGGCGATTCGCGGCTACTTTATGACATTTTTGGGGACACCGTGAACACCGCGTCGCGCGTGATGACCACCAGTCCGGCAGGTGGTGGTATCTACCTCTCTGCCAGAGCCGTGCGGCTACTACGTCGGCACGCGTCGGTGGTCACCTGCAGCCAACAGGGTGAGACTCAGGGAACCACATGCTCTGAGAATGATGATAGCTCCACGGCCTTGCAGCTAGTTGTGGTCCTTCCCGGTGGGACGAGTCATGGAGGGGACGGCGGCAAAGGGGCAATGGATATGACCCTATCTCCTGTCGCGGTCCGCGCGGCAAAGGGCAAGGGTGAATTGAAAGTTCGTGACGTGCTTTACTGTCATCTGCAGGTGTAAAAAAAACCAAATGTTTATGTTTTATCGTTAGAGACGTTTGACCTTGAAATAGCAATTGGGCAATAACTCCGCTCCGATCAAGTGCACAGTGACAAGTCATGAATACTTCGATGATCGCATGGACACACGCTCTCGCCGGACACGACACAAGCGTTGATCGATGCAAAACAAAAATTTCTCCCGAAGGGTCAATCTTTTTTTCCTTCCCTCCCACCTTTTCTCTTTTCCCTCGTCGCCACGACCGTCGGAGGGGACATCCGGCGATCCGATTGATCTATGACCCTTCGCCGTCAATGCAGCGGCGTCATTGCGCTCGCACTTCTGCTGCTCGTCCTTGGCCTCATGCCTTGCTCCGCGACGCAGTCGACAGTCGTGGTTTCCGGGGTGCCGAGGTACCAACCGCCCACAGAGATCGCGAGGTGGTCTGTGCTCGATGTGGAATTGTGGATAAACGACACTGTTGAATTGCCCGAGTACGCCGGGGCCGTGAGGGACGGTCGTTTGGACGGGCTGACGCTGCTCTACGTGCCCCCGACCGCGCTGCCGCAGCTCCTCCGCGTCGGGAGCCGCGCGAGTGGAAACCAGGCCGCTGTGCATGGCGCCCGCCTTGCGGCCCATTTGGACGCCCTGCACCACAGCGGCGACGCTCAGCGACGATGCCACGGAGGAAGCGGCGACAACAACGCCGACGCCGTCACCGACTTCTGGACCTACTTTGAGAGGCACCGGAATGTAGTCTTCCGGTGGGGGTCCACCGTCTTGTTCACCCCGCGGATTGCGCTTCTCGGCCTTTGGTTCTTTCACACTGACGAGTGGCAGCAGGTCATTCGCCGCGAGGCCTTGTCGACGCTGGCACGGAGGCGGGAAGCGCGTGCCGCGCAAACTCGTGCCGCCACTGGCGATGCGCTTGCGTGGCTGTTGCCCGCCGAGTGTGGTGGGCTCGACACGGAAGGAACCGGCACGTTTGTCCCGACGTACTGTCGCGCCCACCCAGCGTTCTGGACCTCATTGATTTCACCTGGAGGGGGCGGCGATCCAGGGGAAGAACTGCCGCTCCGCCTGGACGTCGCGACGGAGGCCTCCTCCGGCAGCGTTAATTGGCGCAACGCCTTGTTCGCACTGCTGTGTATGGTCGCTCCGAATGCGCTGCTTTCATACCTGAGCTGCTTTTACCTCTCCGTGAACCCACTCGTCTTCATCCCGTTGTTCATCGGCTTTGCGGTCGTCCAGCTGCGAGAGGCATCCGGCGTGTTGCACTGCCTCCGCGACGCCGGTCGGCGATCCCGGCACGAAGGTGTGGCGGTTTCCGTGCGGCGAATTGCGGTTGCCATGTTCATGCACGTCGCGGCGCCCTCCGACGCACCGAGCTCGGACGGTCCCAGCAAGCCGCCAAGCATCCTCTCCCTGGCACTGATTTACGGCGTGGCCGTCATTGCCACGGTGCTCTCTTGGGTCTTGCCGTCCACGCTGAGCACGATGGTCGTGGGGCTGCTGCTGCTGCACTGCTGGCTCATCGCTGCCTCCGCAACTTTCTTCGCCTTTATGCAGGCGCTCGCTTGGGTGAAGGCGAGAATCGGTGCGGGACGGCGAACCGGCGAAAGCACAAGTACCTCTTCGGCTGCCGCTCCAGACTCATCTTCCAGTAGCAGTAGAAGCGGCGCGAGAACGTAACATCAATTGGAACCCCTCTCCCCCCCTCCTTCATTCCCCAGTAAAACAGCAAAAGCGACAGGGAGGGATTCGGAGGGAGGGAGAAGACAGAGATGTCGTTGACGCGGTTACTTCAAAGATGACCGAGACGCAACGCTTTCACGTGTGTGATCTCTCTCTCTCTCTCTCTGTCCCTCTCGCTATCTCTCGATCGATTGATCGATCCTTCCCAGCAGCAACACTTTCCCCCCCTCATATCCTGTGCTCGTCCTTTCCGTCGGGGGCTCATGTCGACAGACAAGAGGTCCAACGTGAGCGCCGCGCCAACGGCAACTCCGTCTCGATCACCGTCCGGGGGTGCGACGGCGACGACGATGGCCTCCGCGCACATCGACCGCCTCCGTCACAAACTCGAAGAGTACTCCTCGGCGATCAACGACGCGCTCCACCACATCGAGGTCACGACGACGACGCCGACCGCCGCGGGATCAACGGCACCGCCCGACGCGGCAACGACAGCGGGGGCCTTCGCCGCATTCCCGTCAGCCTCCTCTGTGTTAGGCGGCGGGCGAGCGTTCGCCGTCCCCCGAGAGGCCGATCTGACGGATGCGTATCACCGATCCTGGCTGCGTCGCCAAGAAGGCAGCGAATTGGGAACGACGCGACGAGACCCTCTCACTCCCCCAACGTTGCCGCCGCGAGCAGCGGGTCACGCGTCTCCTCCAGTCGCCACCGAAGCAGTCCCGAAAACGCAGGCCGCTCGTGAGGGCTCCATCGGGGATGACTTCGTCGAAGTGCGGGTTGAGAGCATGGACCGACAGAGCGGCACCGTGCGCGGCCACGAGGGGGCGGCACACAGAAACGAAAGCAGTCATGACGAAAGCGATGAAGGGTATGAACCGCCAGCGGACGAACGAGAAGAAGAGGAGAGGGAGGAAGGCGCCGACTCGGACAGCAGCGCGGAGCATGGCCTCTTCGACGAGGACGACGACGAGCAGCGCGAAGGCGACGGCGACGAGGATGAGAGTGACAACGAAGACGACGACGACGCGGCCTATCGGCCGAGTCCCGAGCGGCGTGCGGAGGAGGATCGCGGGCCGCTCCCGAATCCGCGAGACGAGTCCTTCGTCGCCCTCGAGCGGCAAAAGCGGGAGGCACGGCGCTGCGCCGAGACCGTCAGCGGCCTCATCGATGTCATGGACATGCTCGACCACCGAGTGTACAGCGCGCCCACGACCACAGTACCGTTGGCCTTTTGCACCGGAACTGGCGCCCTAGAATCGCAGAAGAGAGCGCAGCGGGAACGGACTGAGCTGTGGGCGACGATCATCGAAAGCGATCGGCTGTATAACATGCGCGCGAAGGCCGTCGGCATGCAAATCGATGACCTTTATGTGCGCGCACAGCGCAATAGCATTGCCCTCGAGGACCTGAAGCTAGAATGGAGTGTCGTGGAGGACCGCTTTAGGCCGTTCCGCACCGTAGAGCGGATGGAGGAGCACGTCACGCAACAGCACGCGGAGTTGAACAAACTCGTCGAACGCATGTCGGATTTGGCATTGTTAGTGGACAAGCGTACTCGGCACGTCGGCGACCTCGAGCGGGAGGCGTTGAACCGACGGCTGGCCGTCGAAAAGCGGGAGGGTGAATTGGCCGTGCGAAACAAAGAGCAGGACGACAAGGAGGCCGCCCTCCGGTCCAGCGAAGTAGAATTGCAGCAGCGAGAGCACAAGGTCGCGGATTGGTTGCGCGTGTTGGAAGAGCAGAACATGCGCGTTTCCACCCGCGAGCAGCGATGCCATGAGCTCACCATCGAACTTTCGGCGATGGAGGCTAAGGAAAATCATAGAACCATTTTTGCGACGAGCAGCAGTGGCAACGGGAAGCCGACAGCCGTCGGGCAGGGATCGCACGGCTCGGTCCCTGGCAGCCGTGGCGGCGGCTATCAACCTCAAGCGACTCCCTTTGCGACCAGCGCTCGATTCGCCAACCTGGGATTTACGCACGCCTCCGTTGTCGATGGAACCGGCGGACGGGGCGGCGGCGTGCCGGGGATGGCGCCGCGGTCGAACGGGCCTTCCAGTGCTTCAAGCCGGTTCGTGGTCGGAAGCTCGGGCACGGATGACGACGGGGAAGGTGACGTTGATGGGCCACCGGTAGGTGCTGGCCCAGCCCGGCCCTTCGCCGCTGGACAGAGTAAGGCGACGGTGCGAGGAGCTGGCTGGGGGGTGGATCGCGAAGAAATAGATTTGTCGGAGGACTAGGCTGACAGGCCCTCCTCTCGTCCGGGGGGTGCTTGTCGGGGGTGATTTAGATGTTTTTTTTTACACTGTCGTTGCTGGGGCTCAGATGCGCCAAGGGGACGGAACGGAAAAAAAAACATAACTTAAATTTGGTTGGTGCTGCGAATCGCAGTGATTCAGGAACAAGCCCTCCAAAGCAACATCTCTTCTCTCTCTCTCTCTCTCGTTATCAAATCTAGCCGACCTTCTCGTTGCTTTTTTCATGCCGCCACGAAGCAATTCTCGCACCCGATCGCGCCATCTGAGCCTTTCGGAGCAGCTTGAGTCTGACAAAATCGTCACGAAGAATGACGAGGCCGTGCCGGACCCGCGTTCGCGGCCAAAACGCGTGCGCGGCCCGTCTGCGCGGGATGACGACGAGAGTGCTGCTGCAGCTTTCGATGGGGCCGAGGTGTTCGCCGCCGCAGAGGCGAGCACATCAGACCGGAGAGGAACGCGGCAGAGCGGCGCCGCGTCAAGTCGGGCGACGAGGCGCTTATTACAAGCGACGCGCGGCGCGAAAAAGAATCGCCACGAAGGGGACGATGACGACGACGACGAAGAGGGAGCGGATGGCGACGTACCGGTCGGGGACGACGACGAAGACGCCCCGGAGTCAATTCTTCAACCGCCGCACCCAGAGGGCGACGACGATGACGACGACGACCCCAACAACGTCGCGCTGGAGTACGATGACCAGGAGAGCGTCGCCACCACCGCCGAGGAGTTTGACGACCTCGGGGCGGCCTATGGCATCGACGAGGACGAGGCTAGAATCCTCGAGCGGCTTCAACCCCAGACGAACGTGCAGCGGCGCACGTTGGCGGACATTATTCTCGAGAAGATTAAAGAGAAGGAAGACGCCAAGGCGCAGGAGGCCGCGGATGAGACCGGCAGTCTCGCGGACACGGCGCGTTCTCACGGCGGAGCGATCGATGGCGTCGATCCTCGCATTCGCAAGGTGTACCTCGCGATCGGCGCCGTGTTGAAAACGTACACCAGCGGGCGCATTCCAAAGGCGTTTAAATCGCTGCCGCATATTAAAAATTGGGAAACGCTGCTGTTTCTCACCGGTCCCCACGAATGGAGCCCGCACGCTACGTACGCCGCCACGCGAATCTTCGCGGCGCACCTCAACGAACGGATGGCGCAGCGGTTTTACTCCGCGGTTCTGTATCCGATTATCCACGACTACATGACCAACAACAAGAACCTCCATCCGGCCTTGTACATGGCTGTGAAGAAGGCGCTCTTCAAGCCGATCGCGTTCTACAAGGGATTTTTGCTTCCCCTGTGCGAAGAAGGGGAATGCACGCTGCGTGAGGCCCTCGTCATCGGTAGCGTGTTGCAAAAAATGCACTTGCCGCCGGTGCCCACCGCTGTTGCCATCGCCAAGCTCACGTTCCTTCCTTTCACGAGCTCGACCTGCGTCTTGCTGCGCGTGCTGATCGACAAGCGGATGGCCTTGCCTTTTCAGCCAATCGACGCCCTTGTGAAGTACTTTCACAAGTTTACACAGTCCCACAAAGGCCAGACCCTGCCCGTCCTGTGGCATCAAACCTTTTTGACCTTCGTGCAGCGGTACAAGGGCGAGCTGACCAGTCCGCAGATCGAGCTCATCAAGCAGGCGTGCACGGCGCACTTCCATCACATGATCACACCTGAGGTCCGCAGAGAACTGGCCGTTCTTGCCACCAGACAGGCGTGATGAGAAAAAAGGGGGGGGTCTCAACTCCTCCTCGTCGTCGTTCGTGACAGTCTTCGTTTCCATAATCGGTTTAACCGTTGCCGCAGTGCCTTTTCGATTTCGCGGTTGTTTTCATAGACTTTCGGTTTTTGCGCCCCCATCTCATCGCAATGCGAGACGATGTGAGATCCGCCAACGGGCGAAAATGGCAACGTTCAACGCGTAAACGTGTCGAAGTGCCCGGGGCCAAAACCCGGCTCCACCCACGCCTTTCTTCCGGCTTAGCCCGTCTTTCGAACTGGTGATTTATGTTGGTTGGGAGGGGGGGGGAGCTAGCCATGTCCACGAATCGATGATGATGGTTTGCTGGTGATCCAACACTCGCGCTAGTCGTTCTCCCTCTCTCACAATGGACCAAAGACGCCGTCGCTGGTGCCCTTGTCGGTGGATGTCGATTTCTTCTTCGTCGGTCGTCGTTCGGTTGTGTCTTTTGCTGTGTTGCATCGTGGCGTGGGAGGGACGACGCGAAACGGCGTCTCAAGTCCTCGCGGCACCCAATATGATGAGCAACGTGACCGCCCTGGCGCGGGTGGCCCTCGCCGGTCCGCTCAACGCTTCCGCCGTGTGGCAGCGCAGCGTGCTTTCCATTCCCCGTGACGCTATCTATGCGTACGACCGGGTCGGCGGGGTCGTCTGGCGTGTTGGTCCTGGGCTGGCGGGCGTGCTCGTCGGCGAGTCGACCGCTTTGCCGTCCGCGAAGGTCTTCGGCCGCCGGGGCGTCGAAACCAATCCGGCCGCGGCGGACAGCTGGGTAAATCCGATGCAAGCAAAGTTCACGGGCGATATCGGCATCGCTGTTTTTTACACCGACTATGAAACGGAGGGCGCCCTCGGTTTTGCACCATCTAGGGCGGCTGGCATCCTCATCTGTGACAGCGGGAACCACTTGCTGCGGTTCTACGACTTTAAAACGTCCAAGGTGGTCGGTATGGTGGGCAACTTCTCGAGGCAGGGAAACATTGACGGCAGTCGGGGCGCGACGCCCTCGGCGCTCTACGCGCCGTTTGGAATCACACAGGTGTTTTCATCGCAGTCGCAAGACTTGACTGCCTACTTGCCCGACCCAACGGCGATCAGGTTGGGTACGGTCGTTTTGCTGCAGCCGGGAGGCTGCTTGCGCAACGTCACAATTTTCGGGGCTGATAAAACGAACCCTGACCTTGGAGTCGTCACCACGCCTGCACAAGTAAATGGGCCGCGGATGTGCTCGATCACGCCACTGATCGACCCCCAAGAAGGCTTGTCCCACTACGCCACCCGCAACCTGCTAGTGTACTCCAACCAAAGCCAAGTGACGATTTGTCAGTTACCCTTGGATGAGTGGCCGTTGTGCTGGAAACTACAACCTTTAGCGGGTGAACTGAATTTGTGGCTCCCCGTCGCGCATTCCACGTACATGCACCCGCATCAGCCGCTGTTATTTGTGACGATTGGGAACTTGATTGGCGTGCTGACGCTCGAGACCTCGTTGAAGTCCGTGCTGCAGGTTCGACCCTGGAACATGTCGCTGTCCGACCCGGCGCTGCTCCCTTTTTTCAATCATCAAACCTCGCAGGTGACCCAGAATGGCACGCTGCTCGTGATGCGGCAACGCACCTACATGGGAAGCCCCCCAAATACGTTCGTGTTTGCCGGATGCTGCACGGTGCCGGTCAGGATGCGGCCTACTCACACTGCCTCACCGTCAGGCTCGCCATCGTTGGTGTCGTCCGCCGAGGCCTCGTCGAGTCATTCGGTCAGTGGAGACACATCGGCCTCCCACACCGATCCGACGTCTTCTCCGTCCGGGCCGTCACCAAGTCGCACGCGCGGCTCACAGTCGTCAACTCGCACGCGCGGCTCACAGTCGTCAACTCGCACGCGTGGATCGCTGTCACTGAGTCGGTCGCGATTCTCGCTGACCCATTCGACGTCGTTCTCCAGTTCGCCATCGGCGACCACATCACTTTCGTCAACCTCGCCGCCACACCCGCCTGTCGCCATGGGTCAACGCTACCATAGCGTGCTGGGCTGGCCAGCAGCGGCACTGCCTCCCAGGCAGTTACTCTATGCAGCAGCCCCAGCCGACGTTCTGTACGCGGTTTCCGACTCGGCCATTTATGCGCTCTCAGCTGGACAATTCTTTCGGAATGCCGCAAATGGTTCGGCCGCGTTTTTTGCTGTGTTGATGGCCGGGCATATGACACTGACGGCACATCGCGCGACCGTCAACTTGATGGCAAGGGTATCGCCGCTGACGACAGTGCGTTTCGACCGGCCTGACATCGCCTTGGCTTACGATGTGTTCCGCGACGGGGTCGCGCCGCGCCATCTCGCAGGCCTCATGGTCGCGGACCGCCTTGGGGACGTGTTGCGCTTCATCGACATGAGCGATAGTACGGCGCGGGAACTCACAGGAGATAGCAACGGAGGTACCCAGACGCGCGACGGCGCTGCCGCGGCGAACGCCGTGGTGCAACCGTTCGCGATTGTGCAGGTGCTGGAATCTAACGTCACCACGACGCCGAGGTTCCTATTCGTTCAACCAGGATGTGTGCGCTTGTTGAAGCTGACAGGTGGCCTTCTCAACACCACATCCATCGCGGACGTTGCCTCATTGACGCCCGGTTGCGACACTCAAACCGGTTTTGTGGCGCTTCAACTGCACCACGCGCTCTCGATCGTCCACGTCGTTCGCGTCGGATCGCTTGGTAACGCGCGTCTGGTCCGTTACCACTTCGACGTGGACAGCGGGTTGTTGACGTCGCTGGCAATGAGCCGGATGCCAAAGACGGGAGAAAACCATTGGGGTGGCCTTTTCGTTCATCCAACTCATGTCGGGACAAGCAGCGTGTCATGGGCGTTGAACCAGTGCCCGCTGGTGATGTTGACCAGGCCGAGCGCGACGAATATTTCCATCTTCCAAGGCCTCGTCCCCGCGGAACTCGACGTCGACGCCGCGGAGACAATCACGTCCACGTTCGCCGACATCTTCAACCAGACGTCGCTGCCGCTCACGTCACTCGCCCTCTTGGACAACGGCACGCTTGCTGTCGGCTTTCAACTGCGGCCATTCACGCAGCTTCTGTTTATGTGCTGCCTTCCGCCCGTGAACTTTGGGCCGAAGCGCACGCGCACGCTGACCACGGCTTCCACATCGATGTCCGTCACGACTACAGACGTGACGGTCACCCGCACCGGGCCGAGCCGGACGAAGGCCACCGCATCGGCGACGGTCACACCGGCCACCGCAAGCTACTCGCGGAAGACCCAATCACTCCTTTCTCCGTCGAATACCTGGACATCGTCCGCGTCGCTCACAGTGTCAGTGAACCTGTCGACGACCGTACGCTTGAAGCCAAGGCTGACGCACACGCCGAATGTTACTGCCTCCGAGTCACGGGGTACTCGCTCAGAGTCCACGCGCTCGTCAACGGCCAGTCGTACGCGATCCTCGTCCATCGCACCGTCCAGCTGGACCCTCACCTGGGCGCCAAGCCGCTCGCTCTGCCGTGGCCGCTGCAGCACGACCGTGAACCGCACCGTGACGGTGGCGCTAGAGGTGCCGGAGGCCCCTGTCGAGGTGATGCTCCGTCAGGCGGCGGCGGTTAGCGAGGCTACTTCCGCGGTGTCGATTTCTGCCGCCATCGCATCGAATCCGTCGGCTGCATTGCAGGCCTCCCGGGCGACGGCGGTCATTGCACTGGCGCAGATGTGTTTGGAGGCGGCACGAAACGCCACGGCGCCGCCTCGATTCCCCATCGCGGTACTGCCTTTTGTTGGACGCACGGGAACGCCGGAGCTCGCACCGCACCGTGGCGCCGTACTTGGCAACGTCACCTTCGTCGTCGGCTGCGCCTTCGTCTTGTCGTTGTGCGCGTCCGTTTGGGCCCTGGTGGCCCGGTCCTCGTCGGCCTCAGGAGGTGGTGCCGCCACCGAAGGGCCACTGCCGCTGCGGGCGCGGCTCTCCGCCAAGCTGGACGCCATCAGGTGGCCCGGCATTTTGCTCGTGCCCGTTTGCCTCACGATCGAGGGTGTTACCGCCTCTGCCTTTACGCTGGTGGTAAGCACAACCGGCGAGGATGCGGCGGTCGACGGCGTGCTGTTCGGTCTCAGTCTCGTCTTAGTATTGGGTGTCATGCTGTGCATTGGGCTGGTCTCACGTCGTAGCCGTCAGCTGTTGCATGTCACATCGGCAGCGCCAAAGGAGCGTAAGGGTAAGGCAGGTGACCAGGGGCACGCGGGTGACGGTGCCGGCCCCCCACCGTACCATGCTTCTGCCGACGTGCCGTCGTGTTGTTCCTGGACCGCCCTGATGGGTCTCGACGAGCGCTGGGAGCCTGTAGCCGGCGCGGCGGCACCGCCCATGGTTCGCCGGTTCAACAACATGTACGGCATCGTGTTTTCCAAGTACCATGGACCGCGGCTCCGGCCTGCGGAACAACCGGCGCCTCGGTTTCAGTTGTGGAGGGAGGCCTTGGCCCCGTACTTTTGTCTATTTGATTTCACTTTTCTCGTCATGTGTTCCGCAGCGAAGGGCGCGGCGGCGTGGCGGAAGTCAGCCTGTGCTGTTTCGTTCGCCATCGTCGTGTTGGTGAATGCCATCGCATTGCTATTCGTGGTGATTATCCGCCCATTCTTGAGCCCGTTGAAGAACGCGCTCACCGCGGCCAGCGCCTCGGTTTCCACCGCCGCCGCTGTTGTGATGGTGTCATGTGTCGTGTTCGAGAACCACGCCGGCATGACGGCTGCCGCTGTGCTCGCCGTGCTGTCCGCCGTGGTCGCGTCGTTAACAGGCTTCGTGACGATCGTTCAGCGAATACATCAACTGTGGACGATGCATCAGACCAATAAGGACCTCGATCGCAACGGCGCGGGAGGCGAAGGCGAAGGCGAGGGCGCGACGACCGCCGCCGTGCCGTTCTCGGCGGCCTTGCTGCTGGCCGCGAGTGACCTACAAGTCGTCGCGGCTGTGCGACCGGAAGCCGATGATGCCGAAATGTCAGCGGTCACGAAGTCGCCGAACGGCAAGGGCATGAATGCTCTTGATACCGGGGGCATCGGAGGGTTGCCATCGCCGGCGCCGTCGGCGGAAAGAAAGGTGTTGATTTCCGTGGACGATGATGACGACGACGATTTGTTCGGCCGCCTCCCTGCGCCCAAAGCAGCTCCCGCCCAAGGCGGTCCCACAGTGCACGATGCCGACGACTTGTTGGACGCCATGATTCGCCATCGCCCGGTGCGCGTCGTCAACCGTCACGCTGAGGGCAAAGCCAAACACGACGAGCTGCATTCATTGCTGAACGCGTCGGACGTCTCGTTGTGGTCGCGGCGGGAACCCAACACGACACACGGCAGCCGAACGGAACCGACGCTTTCAGATGACGACGACGATCTTCTGTGAGCAGGAGGAATGCAAAGGGTTCGCCTGTGTCCCTCGTCACGTACGTGTTGCGGTGGTGGCCGGCACCTTCGCCTACATCCGTCCTCTGTGGTGGTGCCCTCAGTCAGTGTGGCCCCCTCACATTTCCCCTCATCTGCGAAGGCCAAAATATACGCGCCGCTTCGCAGTTGGTTGGCGGCAATTTGAGCCGTCTTGCGAGACCGAACGAATTCGAAAAGAAAATTGAGAGAGATGGCGTGTGCCCTATCGATCGATGTGGGAGTCTCATGGCAGGAAGGAAGAGAGAGGAAATTCGGCGACGTTTCGATGCTTTGTTCTCTCACTCTCTCTCTCTCTCTCTCTGCCTCTCTCAGAAACATCAAAACCCGTTACACAAGACGACGACGGGAGAAGGTTCTCAAGCTGTTAGGTTGAAAGGGTCGCATCCTCATCATTTTATGGTCGGCTGGACGCTCAAACTCATTGAAAGGCGATTTGAAGCGCTCGACGCCTTCGAAGGGGCACGTCGCGCCGCTGCCGCAAGCCACCAGCAGCCCGCGGCGGCCACGTCCGCTGGCCGGGGGGAGCCCAGTTCTAGCATTCGTACGACGGCGCGTTGGGGAGGCACTCGCTCGCGATCCCGACAGCAGCGTCGCGTGGGCGCCATGGGCGCCGGCCTCGTCGCGGATGACGATGACGGTGCCCTGCGAAGTAGCAACGAAGGACTCTACCGCCTCGCGACGACGAGCGACGCGGAGGGCCTTGTTCACGGTGCCGTGGGTCGGCACCTTACCGACCCCCGAGCGATGGTCCATCCCTGCGCCCCGCAGCCTCGAGCCACTCTGACGCGATCCTTGGTGGCCACGCAAATGGAGACGCGCCAGGCGCTCGAGGACGAACTCGCGCACGAGATCGCCTCCGTCCAGGTGCGGCAGTCGCGCGCGACGGATGGCGATCCGCCAACCGACGAACGCAGTCGCGGCGCCAAAACGTCGCCTCGCGAGAACGCGGAGGCGAACGCATCTATTCCCCAGCGGCCCGCGACCGCCGGGCCCCCCGGAAGACCGCCGAGGTCAACGCGAGCAGCAACAGCTGTAGACACTCATCCCCCTTCACCATTGGCGGATGGTGCGGTGAGACGAAGTCCCACGCATGCGTCGTCGTCGCCACTGGTCGTCGAGCAGCCGGCATCACCATCGGCAACCGTGGCCCCCCCTCCGCCGCTGCGCCCGTCCTCCGCGCTCGTGTCCCCATTTTCCAACCCGCAGCCGGCCGGCCTGCGGCAGGCGTACTTTGCATCCTTATCGCGGCCCGGGAGTGCCGCGGCGGGGGGCGCCGCTCACCACCTGTTGGCGCGGAGCCATACCGACAGCCTCGCTAGACACTTTTTCGATCAACTGCCTCCGGTGATTCCAGTGCCGCGAGACCGCCCATCGACGAAGGCCCGTAGAATGGAGAAGGTATCGTTGGGCCAAGCCTCGCCGCAAGCAGGAGCCCCCTCTGTCGCGGCGGCTCTGGCGGCCGCCCCGTCCGTGCCGCCGATATCCAGAGCGTTCTTCGATGCGTCGTTTTACCACCTGAACGTCCGGCTCGACCATCCGACCGCGCGCTTGACGGACTGGGTTTTCAGTGTCGTCGTCACCGACGTGACCAATGCCCACCGGCTCCTGCGGCACACGTTCAAAAACGTGCAGGTCAACCAGGATTTGTCTCTCATCTTCCACCCGCCTGGCAACTGCACCTTGTCGCCCGTGCACGATTTGCCGTGGGTGGCGGCTCCCGAGGCGCTGTACGGCCACACTTTACGGCTGGAAGTGTTCGCCACGCATCCCTGCCAGCTGCGCATCATGGACACCATGGTGTTTTTCGGCGACGAGATTCCAACCGATGTGGGTGTCGGCCCGGGTGGCAACCCGAACCGAGGAGCCTCATAGCCCCACAGACGCTGTGACGCCTCGACTGGACGAGGATGCGCAAACCTCACCGTGGTCACAGAAAGGATGCGCAATCCCCCCTTTCCATTGTTCCATTCCCAATCCTGTATCGACATGTGATATGTTACTACGGTATGTGCTCACCGCTGCTGATATCGGGGCGATATTTTTTTTGGTTGGCCAGTTGAACGGTATCTCTCTCGCCAGTCATCGAGGTGGTTCCGTGTAGCATTTGCCCCCGCTTTATTGATTCCTTGTCGTCAAAAATGTCGGCGACGCCATTTCTTCGCTCCGCTGAGCAACTTGCTGCGATCTTCACCCTCAGACTCGAAGATGCGCAGCCGTCGCATGTTGGCATCCTGAATTGTCGGCTATTACTGCTGCAGCATGCACACTTCGCGGCCGTCCTGTGGTCGTGCCTCCGCGCGAAGCTGATCAGCCGGGAGGTCGCCAGACCAGAGGCATTGTGGTTCATCTTGGACGCGGCTCTGCATGACTCGCCAACTGTGTACTGTCCACTAGTGGCACCGCACCTCGAACGGCTGGTCTGCGACGTGCTGCCGTGGAAGCACCTCTGGGCTGTGCCACTCGTGCAGCAGTGGGCTGAGTTGTATGACGCACGCTCCAAGGCGTTGGCTCAGACGCTGAGGCAGGTCGCGGTTGCGCTCGGTGGTGCAGCCGCCATTTCGCGGGTCATGCAAGTCCGCGACCGTGCATCGGACGACACCGCGGCAAGCTCCGCCGACCTTCGCAGGTTGGAGTCGGCGTTCGACTTGCTCGCCGCCGCTCTGAAATACGGTGCGGCGAACAAATCATCCGACAGCGAAAAGCGCTCGCTGGCCGGCGGAGTCAAAGTGAAACTCGAAACAGTGAAGAGTGAGTCTGTCGCGATGCCGCTTCCCTCCCTTCGAGCGGTGGGGAACACGCGAGACGAGGCCATCGACGCAGACGACGAATATCATCCACAGTACGTCGCGGGCGCTAAAATGCACAGTTTGGCCAGTGACTCGGCGGGTGACCTCGGCGCGATCGCCAAAAGTCCAGCGGCAGTCGAACAGCCCATTTCTGCACCTACTGTGAAACGTGAGCCACGAAAACGCACGCGGGCGGCGAACGCTGTTGAGTGAAAATATGACTTGCGTTTGTTCATTACTGTCTCGATCGTCGACCTAGCGAAGGGGGCACACAACCAATGACTCTCACGTTGTTGATAGTTTGGTTCGTTTGGTGAGTGGTCCACATTTCAAGGAGAGAGAGAGAGGGGGCCACAGAGCGCGTTACACTCCGCCCCCTGATGCTTGGTCACTTTAGCGTCACGCTGTACGGCCTTCGACGAACGGCGAACCAGCCCATCGGGCGGAGGGCCGCCGTGACGACGTCGCTGGCGGCACTCATCGCGGGCCGGCGCAACGCCACGATTCCACCGCCGCCTCCCAGCCGCCCGGCGGCACCCGCCGCGACAACGGCCGGCCGGGGTCCGATCGTGCCCCCGCCTGTGCCCGGACGAGGCCTTCCCAGGCCGCCCCCCGTGCTGGCGCAGCGCGCAAAACTCCCGCCGCCTCCGCCTCTCCCTGCGCGCATTGCCCACCTCGCGGCGGCCAACGTTCCGCAGTCAACTGCGCTCGGCTACAAGTCGGCCGTCGAGGTGCTCGCCGCACTCATCGAGTTCGTGCCAACCTTCTTCGTGCCGATCAACCACGTGGCCGCGCTGCTGCCCGATGACGTTCGCGTTCTCGTCAAGCAACGCGGGAAGCTCGTGCATTTCTTCAAACGCTACTCCTTTTACTTCGACGTGCGTCTCGTGGACGGCATGCGCTACGAGGTGCGGCTGCAGGAAAGCCTGCAGCACCCGAAACGCGGCTCCGCCGACGTTAAGTTCACCGTCACCGACATCGGTGAAGTGGTGACGTACACCGTGAAGCCTGAGTTCGTCCAGACATTCGACAACATTGACGTGAAGTCGAATGACGTCAACACCAACGTGCGCCCCGATCAGCCGCCCCCCGCGATCTACATTCGACTGGAAGAACGGGTGCCGGTGCTGGAACGCCTCAAGGCGCTCGTGCCGCAAACCGAGTTCATCCCCATCGAAACGTTGGAGGAGCGCGTGCCGGAGGACATTATTTTTCATCCGTATTTTGACTGTCAGGGCGGATTAGTGGCAGTGTGCGCGAAATTTCCAGACATCTTTCAAGTCGTGGACGGTGCCGTCAGGCTCAAGCCGCGGCATTTGGCGCCCTTGGCCACCGACGAGCTGACCTTTGATAACAGCCCGGTCCCCGAAGTGATTGGCAAAGTTCGCGAAATCGTCGCGGTGCACGACATCCCCGTCTGGGTGAGCATCACGCTCATCTACGAGCAGCTGACCCCGGCCCACCGACGCGAGATAAAAACCAAGTTCAAGAGCTTCGCGAGTTGTCTCCGAGCCCACGGTGCTGTTCTCGCCGTCAGCAACGACCTGTTGAAAGTGTCAAAGTGGATTGTCCCAAAGGTTGCCAACGAGCCGAACGCGGCAGATGCGATGAAATTCACTCACACGCACATCGTCAACGAACTGTTCGACAAGTTTCCTCGGAACAAGACCCTGACCTTGGCGGCCACGCTGAAGCTGATTCCGGAGTCGATGAAGGTGTCGCTGCCGAAGAACATGGCGCAGTGGTTGAAGGCGCAGTCGACCTACTTTATTGTTGACGGCGCTGACATTCCCGGGGAGTTGGACCCGATGAAGGTCACCATTCGCCGAGCCTCGGACCGCGCCGCGCTGGACCTTGCCCTCATGCTGTACCCCGCGATCCCCGACGACGGCGTCGCCGCCAAGGTGCTGATTTCGCAGCTCGCTGATGCGGAACGCAAAACGGTGGAACAAATCGGACTCTCCAATATCGTCGATAACCTCAGCGACTGGCTGCAGCTGCTCGACGGCGATGTGTTCCGGACCAAGACGATGGCCGAGTTGGAGAAGGCCATTGCCTCGGAGGTCGCCCGGCGCCGTGGGGGGGACGAGGAGGACGACATCGAGGTGGGCGACGCGGACGGCGGCGAAGACGGCGCGGCCGAAGGCGGGGGCGGGGCTACTACGGTTCAGCCACCACACTAGTCACATTCAGGCAGGATCCTTTCCGCGTTCGTGTGCCTGCGTGTGTGCACGAATTCCCTCGTTTTGGTGGGGAGAGCGATCTATTACAAAAAAAATCGCGCGTGAGTATATGGACCCCCGGGGTGCGCTGCTTCGTGAATGGCGCCGTTTCTCTCTTCGTGCCCCTCTCTTGGGGTTCGACTACGAACAAGGTGTCTCTCTTCCCCCTCTTCTGTCCTGCCGCGTGCGGCGTTCGCTCAGCGCATAAAAGAGAGTGAGAGAGAGAGAGAGAGAATGGCGAATTCATCTCAGAGCACGATGTGCGTTCCGCGTCGGTATCAGTGTGGCGATTGCCGCGAGACGGCCAGCACCGCGGAAGACTTAACGGCGCATATGGAACAACACGACCACTGCAACATGGCCTGCTTCGAGTGCTACATCGCGCAGGAGAGCGAGGGAAGGTGCTTGTTCACGAGAAAACCATCTGAGTCGGTTGAAGGGACGGACGACTCTGCCGGCTGTTTGGACACGGCGGAGGATCCGATGCACGGGGTCAACATGTCGTGGCTAGGCGGCGTGGAGATGCACACGCGAGACTCGTTTGACGAGGCGTCCCCGGCGGAGATGCCCCACGTCGGGATCATCGGTAAGTATTGGCCCATGTCCACGCTGGCGATTCCCTTTTCGCAGAAGCGAAGAGTCGACGACGGGGACGGGAACGGCGACGGCGAGGAGCGCAGCGGTGCCCTTGAAGTGACGCAGTGGGAATGTCCCGCCTGCGGTCGTGGCGAACTAGGGCATGCGTTTGGCGGGGCGGCAGTGGGTCAAAGCGGCGCCCCGATGACCTTCAAAGCGCTCCGGGTCTCCTTTCGCACGAAGGCGCACTGGATTGCGCACGTGTTGATGTACCATCCCCGGTCGCCCGAGGCCGCCAGCATCGTCTCCCGGCGTCGGGAATTCGCGAGGGCGCTACGCTCCGCGTGGTGGCTGGTCGGTCAGAGGAGCATGTCGCCGTTGCTCGATGACACGGACCGATTGGGGACGGCCGCTGAGCTCCTTCCGATCGCCGTCGGATTTGTGAGAGCTGAAGTCGCCGCGCTCATCCGCCGACGGCAGCACGCCGAGGACGACCCGGTGCAAGCGCTCGGCGTGATGTCGTGTCTCGCCTTCGAACTTCCGTCGATCGCGCCGTGGTGTGGCGCCCGATGTGAGCGCCGAGTCGACGGGCGGGGTCAAACGGCTGCCGGACAGCAGCCGCCGGCTCGCCTCGCACTTCAATGCGTCGTATGCTGCCACCTTAGCAGGACGCTGAAGAAATTTGTGGACCACCAGATCGCGACGGGGCACATGCTTCCGATTCACGTCGAAACGGGGGAGCCGATTGCCCCAACCCGTGGCGCCGTCGAGGCCATTCTTGCCCGCGATCCCCACGCGCAGATCTTGGGAACGTTCATCGACCCGCGAAAGTGCATCGTCGCCGTCGACTTGACCGACCCCTCGCAGTTTGAACAGTGGTCCAAGAGCTCGACGACGGTTCCACAGGCGACCACCGACAAAGACCGTCGCACCGACGGGGGGGTACTCGTGTATCAGTGTCCGAATGTGGAATGCCGGCTGACGTTCGCCTCCTCAGACGAGTTTGTCTCTCACCTTCGGGAAACCAGTCACGGGCATCTCATCGTGAGTCGTGGATTACTTTCGCCAAGTGTGGGATTGGGGCAAGCCGGGGCCGAGGCTCCGTCAGCCGGAGCTCAGGCTCCTCCTCCGCTGTGCGTGGCGCTGTGGACCGCGAAGACGGAGGTGGAGTCGTTGGCATCGATGCGTGCTCCCGGCGACGAGGGGTCTTGGTGGCAACCCCGTCCTCGTCACATCGACGAATTTCTGAGGTGGTTTTCGGCCGACGACGCCCTCAGTTGGAAATCGCCTGCCGCTTGTTTTGTGCGGTGTCCCCGTTGTCGAATGCTCGTTGCGTGCCAGAAAGAATCGCAGAGAGGAGGTGGCATCGGAGCGTTCTCGACGGTGGGGCAGCCTCCGTCTTGGGAGGCCAGGCACGCCCAGGAGTGTCGACTCCGCGTCGCGGTGCTTGAAAAGCGACGGCCTGGATCTAACGTCGCGACGGTGGACGACTTATCGACGCTACCTGAAGTGACGTCTCTCTCGACCACCACGTACCCCTTCCCTCGGTTGGTTGCCTTGCCCGAGAATTTCCTCGCGGCTGCGAAGCTGGCATAGTGGGGCGTGAAGTTCCCTCGGTCTATCTCTTTTTTTCCTCTATTGATCTCTTCCCTCTCACACGCGACTCTCTCTCTCGGGGGGGGGGGGGGGGGGGGGGGGGGGTGGGGGGGGGGGGG
>ERZ1292630.358-Hain-H41-02um-R3-358-length-48348-cov-9_pt1 | contig 48348 bp, 27 predicted proteins | sample MGYA00564408_ERZ1292630 | MGnify/ENA primary metagenome ERZ1292630 (study PRJEB36523, sample SAMEA6512641) | groundwater metagenome | collected 2019-01-08 | study: AquaDiva: Metagenomics assemblies of 32 groundwater samples
ATATGACTAGCGGCAGAAACTTGATCGCTCTCCTGAGATCATGGAGAATCGACCCCCTCGGCCCCCAGTCTTGAGTCGCCTGCGGAACAACCCCCAGGAGGCGCGCCAATTTCTCTCGGAGGAACGGATGGACCTCATAGATTGCTTCCGGAGAGGTGATATAGTCTTCCCAGATGCGTATGGTTTTCGCGGCTCCGACGACACCAGGATTCTCGACAAACCCGAGGCCGAACGCTTCCTGCCATCGCAGGAAGAGCGCGGTGCTGAGGTACTCGGCTTCCTCCCGTTCGGCGAACGCGATGAATCGGCGCAGAATTCGTTCTGTCGTGCCGAGGCCGTATCCGAGGCTGCGCCGGATGCTCAGATAGCGATCGAGTTCTTTTGACACGATGCTCATTGTGCACCTCCCGCAACCGGCCACGGCTGCGCGAGTGACCGCAGGCCCTCGATGTCGAGCTTGGCATACATCATGGTGGAGGCTCGCGAGCGATGGCGGAGCATGTTGCTGATCTCCTCCAGCGAGGCATTGCGCTGCACAAGATTCGTCGCCAGGCTGTGCCGCAGAATGTGGGACCCCACATACGGTGCTGGCGGCGTTAAGCCGGTTCTCGCAAACGCGTCCCTCAGGATATTGTTCAGCACCTGACCATCCTTGAAGGCATGATGGGGTGCCCGTCCCGTCACAAAGACTGCGCGCGACGTGGTGGTGCGATCGAGTCTGATGTAATCAGCCAGCGCCTCCCCCACATCGGGCGGGAGAGGAACGCGGTCATGTCTATGGCCCTTGCCGCGCACGAGGACTTCGCCGGATCGCCAGTCGATATCGTCGATTTGCATGGCGATGACTTCCGGCGCCCGCAATCCGAGTCGTGCGAGCAGCAACACCATGGCGTAATTGCGCCGGCCTCTGGCCGTCTCGGTCCGAACCGCCTTGACGAGGATGTCCACGTGTTCGGTCGTCAGATGCCGAGGTAGTCTCGTCCCATATCGCTGTGCCACGCTCGGAATACTCAAGGCCAGATTGGCCGTGGTTTTTCCGGCCTTGAAGAGATATCTGAAGAAGTTCCTCAGATGCGAGGAGAGCGTCTTGTCCCGGAGCGGTGGCGTTCGCCTCGTGAGGTGCTGCAGAAAATTCACGATGTCGCTCGATGTGAGCTGCGACAGCTCCCCGATTCCCGTTCCAAAACGGAACTCAAGGAAGCGGTCGGCTACGCGCCAGCTATGGAAGATCGTTCTCTCACTCAGGCCGCGTTGACGGCGCAGATAGTCTTCATACTCTCGTTTGAGACATCCGCGCACGGTGTCGTCGGGTGTCGCCTCCACTCTCGGCTTCACGACTCCCAAGGGGGTGAGAAATGTGATGAAGCTCCTGATGATGAAGGCGTGATGTTTCCTGCCGGATGACGGATGTTTCGATCCAGCGATCAGCGCCACAGCCCCGTCCTCATCGAGATCCTTCAGGTCAACGTTGAGTGCCCGCATCTGGCTGCCGAGAACATTGAGGCATTGGCAGTATTGGGCAATGGTGGCGGGACTATAGTGCTGGCGTTCCAAATGCGCTTGAAACTGCTCCGGGTATGCACCAAGGGGATCGCGGATCCTGACAACTCTCGCGCAGGTGTTGTTCAGTGTTGGTGGTTGCATGGGATGCTCCTTCTGTTGAGGGTGAAGGAGCGAGAATACGCGCGCGGAGCAGCCGGACCAACAGCGTGGTGCCGGTATTATGCCGACTGCGGAAGCCTCTTCACGAGCACTGCCTGCTGAACTGGAGATCGACGCGGCATAATCCGGGAAGCGGCATTATGTGACTTATGCCGATATCGGCATAAGTCACATTGGACCAAACACCCGGCGCGTCTTGCCCGTGAATTTGGGCGCAAGAAATGGGGCGGCGAAGGTTATGCCGAAGAAGAACTCGTAGCCGAGCTGGGATCCGCCTTCCTGTGCGCCGATCTGGAGCTGGCTCTTACGCCCCGCGAGGATCACGCGTCCTATATCGCCCACTGGCTGACTGTCCTCAAGGATGACAAACGCGCCATCTTCCGCGCCGCAGCCCACGCGCAGCGCGCGGCTGACTTTGTCCACCAGCTCCAGCCACGCATTTCCACAGAAGCAGCCTGAAAGGAGTCATAACATGACCGTCATAGACCTCTCACCGTAGCACGATAAGATCCGTCTGAAACTGAACCCGCCTAGTCTGCCAAGGAATAGCTAGTGCTTCGGCCACCCGCCGCGTCTTTGACCAGTATCCTTTGGTCAATCAAAGCCTGAATATCCCGTTGGGCCGTGTCTTGAGAACACTTGGCTAGCTTTGCCCACTTGGTAGAGGTGAGTTTTCCTTCAAACCCATCGAGCAATTTATTCAGAATTAGGCGTTGCCGATCGCTGATGCTTTTCTCAGCGGCGTTCTCCCAAAACTTTGCTTTACGGAACACACCAGCAAGGCTGGATTCAGTGCCGGCAATTGCACGGTCAAGGCAGCCGAGAAACCATTCCATCCATTCGGTCACGTCGAGGGTACCTTTTTGCGTTTCTTTCAGTATGTCGTAATAGTCATTCCGTTCCAGACGGATTTGCGACGACATGCTGTAAAAGCGCTGAGAGCTATTTTCAGACTGCGCCAGAGCCCAATCTGCAATCGCCCTTGCGATACGACCATTGCCATCATCAAACGGGTGGATCGTCACGAACCATAAATGCGCCAGAGCCGACCGTAAAACCGGATCGAGGTCGCTTTTCTTATTGGCCCAGCGTATGAACTTGCCCATTTCAGCTTTAAGACGTGTAGCCTTGGGAGCCTCGAAATGCACTTTCTCATGGCCGATAGGTCCCGATACAACCTGCATCGGGCCATTGGAATCGTCACGCCATGCACCAACGATGATTTTATGAAGGCCACTGCGTCCTGTCGGAAATAGGGCTGCATGCCACCCGAACAGGCGCTCTGCTGTCAGAGGCTTGTCAAAATTCTGTGTGGCATCAAGCATCATCTCCACCACACCCTCAACATGGCGGTCTGCCGGAATGGCTCCAGCAATGTCCATACCCAGTCGCCGCGCGATAGAGGATCGCACCTGTTCCGGACTTAGGACTTCCCCTTCTATTTCACTGGACTTCAAAACGTCGAGGGTGAGAGTTTCCAGCACGGCCTCCTTGCGAAGGGGAAAGCCGATAGCTTCCATACGTCCGATCAGACGGCCTTGCCGATGACGCACAGCCGCTAGTTTTGGGGTCAGTTTCTCCTGATCCCAATGGTGGTTGGGCCAATCTAGCCGCTCATGGATATAGGTCATTATCCGCACCTCATGCGGATATTATGCCTCATATTCTCCGCCCATTCAAGCTTAATATACGCAACTTATGCGGAGATTAAGGCTGTTATTCTCCGCAAATCGGCTCAAGCAATAAATTATGGGGCTAGCTCCGGCCGCCAAATATGTATTTGACAGCATATGACTTTAATGCCATGACTTAATAACTATGGCCACCAATTTTCGCGACACCATGAAGGGCTTAAGTCCCGCCCGGCGCAAGAAGATCAAGGCGCGCGCCGCCGCGCTGATCGCCGAGGAAATGTCTCTGCGGCAGGCCTTGCCCCTCACACAGGAACGTATGGCCGAAACCCTTGGCATTGGCCAGGACGGCGTTTCGCGTCTCGAAAAGCGCAGCGATTTGCTGCTGTCCACCCTGCGGACCTATATCGAAGCCATGGGCGGTCAGCTCTTACTGATCGCCGAATTCCCCGACCGTGAGCCTGTCACCCTCTCCGGGCTGGCCACCATGGAAACGGCTCCCCATCCTCCCACGCGCCCCCGCCGTCCAATCGTAACGACAGCCTGCTCTCTTTTCACCGCGATCTCTCCATCGCGCCGCCGGCCGTTCGCCGTTCTTGCGCCAATTCTGTGCGCGCTTTTTCCATCGCACCACCGCAAAGCCGGCTTTCCCATTGATCCGCACCCATTTCCTCGTGTTTCTCATTGCCCCTTTTGTCCGGTTTTCAATCGATCACGCAGGCTGGCCTGGCGCGCCGCACGGTCAACGGCCTGCCCGCACCAATGACCGTGTTGGCCGTTCTCCGTTGGTGACCACGAGAGGCTTCTCCGCCGGACAATCCCTTCAACCCTGCGAACCGGTACAGCCCCAACAATCCGTTCAATCCCGCCAACCAATACAACCCTGAGAATCCCCTGAACCCCGCCAATCGCTACAATCCCACCACGACCTTCGCGCCCCTGAATCGTCCGCCACGCGGGACTCGCTGAATGCGGGGTCCTGTCGAGGATGTTGACGCGGATCGACCGTGACCCCAATACCACCATTTCCGAGCGTCCCGCCTTGCGATTTTCTCGTTTCCTTCCTAGAATACGCCTCCCTGCGAGGCCCCTATGCCCTTCTCGATTCACCCCTTCCGTCGCTTCCCCGTGCAATGCTCCGTCACGTACAACGCTGGACCATTCCAAGGGCAAGGCACCGTCTGGAATCTCTCGGGTACCGGCTGAAGTCACCGAGAGAGGAATGGTCCATGATTCCTGTTCGCCCCATCGCCCTTGTGCTGTCGATCGTCTGTCTCGCCGTGCCTGCATGGGCCGATTATAAAGCTGGCGAGGATGCCTATCACCGTGGAGACTACGCAACAGCCTTGCGTGAGTGGCGACCGCTGGCCGAGCAGGGAGACGCAGGCGCCCAGTTCTACCTCGGTGTGGTGTATGCCAACGGCCAGGGCGTACCTCAGGACTATGTCCAAGCGCGGCAGTGGTACGAAAAGGCCGCGGCACAGGGAGCCGCGAGCGCGCAGTACAACCTTGGCCTGCTATATGCCAACGGCCAGGGCGTACCGCAGGATGCTGTCCAAGCGCGGCAGTGGTACGAGAAAGCGGCAGCCCAGGGGAAGGCGAACGCCCAGTTCAGCCTCGGCGTGCTGTATGAAACCGGACGCGGCGTGCCACAAGATTACGCGATAGCACGGCAGTGGTATGCGAAAGCCGCCCTCCAGGGGCACGCGAAGGCGCAAGTCAACCTGGGGACTTTGTATGCCAATGGACAGGGTATTCCGCAGGATTACACGATGGCGTTGTTTTGGTACCGTCTGGCCGCAGACCAAGGAGATGCGCTCGCTCAAGTGAAACTAGGCGTCATGTACGAGCGTGGGAAGGGCGTGCCGCAGGATGATGTCCAGGCAAACATGTGGTACAACCTTGGGGCAGCGAACGGAGAAAAATTAGGGGCCGAGCTTCGTGATGCGCTCGCAAAACGAATGACCCCTGCCCAGATTGCCGAAGCGCAACGGCTGGCGCGGGAGTGGACACCGAAGACACCGTAAGCCCCTGGCTGAGCCACGCCGCTCCGACACACTCCTGCCGATCAATACAACCATTTCCCCACGCCCCGCCTTGCGATTTCCTCAGTCCCCTCCTAGAATACGCCTCCTTGCGAGGCCCCCATGCCCTTCTCGATTCGCCCCTTCCGTCGCTTTCCCGTGCAATGCGCTGTCACGTACAACGCGGGGCCATTCCAGGGCCAAGGCACCGTGTGGAATCTCTCGTCTGCTGGATGGCGTCTCTCGGGCGACCTCCCCATGCGACCAGGGGAAACGCTCTCGCTCACCGTCACGCTCCCGAATGAGCAACGCATCGAGATTCCTGAAGCCGTGGTCCGGTGGTCGCGGGGACAAGAGTTTGCGGTGGAGAATCTCGCCATCGAGCCACATACCCATGCTCGGCTTCAGCATTATGTGAAGCGACTGGTGCGAGAGCCACTCAATCATTCACAGATGGAGGGTTCATGGAACGCAAGACTGTAAAGCTTTTCTCCTTCTTGCTGTGGACAATCCTCCTGGCAGGTACCTCTGCGATACGCAGTGAGGCCTCCACGATCACGCCCTCCGATCGAGTCGCCAGTTCAGTTCCGATTCGTGAAAAGCCCACGGCCAAATCTACGGCTATCGGGCATCTCGATCGTGGAAAACAGCTTGAATATCTGGGTGAGGTGCCAAATTGGTACTGGGTTCGTCTTGATGCACAGCGGAAGGGGTATGTCCACAAGGCTTGGACGCGGTTTGTTAGTGATGCTGACGCAGGGCCAATTTCTCCTGGTTTTATCGCCCCTCTCTCAACCACAAAGAAACAGCTTGAGATTCATTTCATCGATGTGGGCCAAGGCGATTCCACTCTCCTTGTCTGTCCAAACGGGAACAGAATCTTGATCGATGCGGGATCAAGTGCACACGGCTCACGGGATGATGTACGAGCGTACCTTCTTGGGGTTCTCGACCGCGGCGAAAGAACGCTGACAGCCCTTGTCGTCACGCATCCGGATATTGATCATTACAACTATTTGCCAGACATCCTCCGTGGTGTGACCGTGCAACAGCTATTACGAACAGGAGACGAAGAGGATTTCGACGACAAGTTTGTCGCTTGGCTGCATACGATTCCCACGAGTCGTCAGCAGATCCTGTATGAGAAGAACTATGATAAAGAGGACAAACCCAATCCCAAGTTAGCCTGCGGTGACGCCAAAATTCATATCCTCGCGGCTGCCATTCCCACCACAAGGCGAGGAGCGAGCAACTTTATCAAGAACTCCCTGAGCACCGTGCTGATGGTGCGATACGGGACCTTTACGGCCATCCTAACCGGGGATGCGACATTTGATACCGAAGCCGCAATCTTGAAGCGGTACGCCTCTGACTGGTTGCAGAGCGACATCCTGAAGATGGGACATCATGGCTCTCGCTCGACCTCGACCAGTGACGAGTGGGCAAACGCTGTCCGGCCTAAAATGGCCATTGCGAGTGCGGGCTATCACAGTACGCATGGCCATCCAAGCGAAGAAGTGGTGGAGAGACTTGCCACCTTCACGGTTGACCATGAGGCCCATCCTCTGACCTATGCTCAGGGGACGAAACCTTATAAGTGGATCGAACAAGAGGCCTACAAGGAAGCGATCTATTCCACTTCGGACAGCGGCAATATCGTGATTACCACCGACGGTACAAAATATGCTACCAAATCTGTCCCCTTTTGAAGATTGATGAGATACCTTCAGTACCATGGTCGTTATCTGATTATTCGTATTATCAATGAGCGACCACCGCCCCAAACGCGACAGCATGAGCATTGAGGAAGCGACGATCTCCAACATGTGGGAGATTGCCGCGATTGTCGAACTGCTGGAACAGAAGGGCCTCTGTACCAAGCAAGACCTCCACACCATCATCGACGAGCTACGCCGGAAGAACCCCCGTGCCCGAATTCCTGAGACGGCCTTCCCTGAGCCGTACCTGCTCACCGAGACTGAGAACACGATCATCGACGATATTCTGGAGTTGCTGAACAAGCACGGGCTGACCTCGCACCAGTCGCAAAACCTGTTGGAGCGGTTGGGTGGGATCATTGAAATGGGACAGCGGGTGGCGAAGGGGACGACGCACTAACAAGGAGGCTGCTAGGGAATCAAGGCTTGTAAACTGGAAGACCACCTCCTAGGCTCGCAGCTGTATCGTTTCTGTCTCCTCCGTATCGGTCCCGATACACATGTCCCGCTCCCAAAGACCTTCCCCATTCACAATTCACGCACTTGTAAATCTTAATGAGCGGTGTCCTCTCGGCATGAGAGTTGCTGATCTACTCGTGCTCGTAGGATGCCTTGCGTGAAGGAGGAATTCGCCATGGAGGGAACGGTACCCGTTTTGTCCGAACAGGATCGCCACGTACAGCGGAGGGACCCACAGCGGTATGTGCGAGAGATTGTTGATCTCTGCATGATCGTCGCAGACAAGGCAGGACTCGCCAGTGGGCAGGTGATTGATATGACGACCAGGGGGTGTGGACTTCGCCTCACGAAACCCCTCAGGCGTGGTCAGTACCTGACGTTCAAGGTGTACTCGGACGATGGGACCGCCGCCGTGCAATGTGATCTGGTGAAGGTGCAGTGGGTCGAAGAGGACCGGGCTGGGGTCGCCTTCCTGTGGATGTCGCTTGAGAACGAGCTTCGGCTGCACCGACTCTGGGGCGGTCGGCTCGCATTTGCGGTCGAGGACTAGATGCTCGCGTATCGTTCCCCCTATGTGTCCGTCGAGGAGGTCGAGGTAGGCATCCCATCCGGTCCGGCCATCGGGATCGGTGTCACGAGTGTCTTGCTCGAAACATGGTGTGTCCATGAGCTCCAGTGGGTCGTGTATGAGCCCAATACCCCTCCCGTCTGGGAGCAAGTCGTCCGACATCTGCGCGGGTACCTCGGGACCTTATGGGTGTCAGGGGCCCTACAGGGGGACAAAGCCAGGAAGGCCTTTTTCGTGACCTGTGACCAGTCCACCATGACCCCAGAGGACATTCTCAATGGTCACCTGATCTGTCTTGTCGGACTGGCTCCCGTCACACCTGCGGAGTTCGTCCTCTATCGAATCCACATCCATCTGAAACGCAGGTAGCGGCCCCTCGTAAAGGCCCGCGAAGCCTGCTAGCATGAGGCGTCATGGTCATAGTCTGGGCCGCACTCCTCCACATCTTCCTCGTCAGCGCCGCTGTCGCCGCCGACTTCTCCGGCCCCGTCGTCTCCATCCTCGACGGCGACACCCTCGAAGTCCTGCACAACCAACGCCCTGAACGCATCCGCCTCAGCGGCATCGACTGCCCGGAGAAACGCCAAGCCTACGGCCAGAAAGCCAAGCACGCCGCCTCTGACCTCGCCTTCGGGAAGGAAGTCACCATCCAGACGCACGGCAAGGACAAGTACACGCGCACCATTGGTGATGTGCTCTTGCCCGATGGGATGAATCTCAATCAGGAACTCGTCAAGCAGGGCTGGTGCTGGTGGTACCGGAAGTATGCGCCGGGAGATACGGTGCTGGAAGGACTAGAGCGGGACGCCCGAGAGGCGAGAAAAGGGCTGTGGCAAGACCCGAATCCGGTGCCGCCGTGGGAGTGGCGGAAGAGAAGATGAGAGGTGAATGGCCGACAAGTCTGCAGTGGCTACTTTTTCTCAATAGCCTTGAGACGCTTCGAGAGATCAGCGATCTGAACCAATAATGAACGAAGATGCTGTTACGGTTGACTCCGGTTGACCAGTTGGGGAGAGGTTCGCGGCACCTGGACGTCATGAGCATTATTGGATAGAGGAAGAGGCATAGAAACGAGAACCGGATGACATCGAACGGCCATACTCTGACTCTCTGAAGTCACAGGGCACCCAGCCGCTATCCTCCCAGAAGGATCGCCCCTTGGACGAACACTGAACGAATTTGGAGCCATCAAATCCCATGACGAGAATAACAAAACCACGACAACCACGATTCATGCATCTACTTGTGCTCGCCTTCGCCTTCATCCTCCTCAGCCCTCACGCTCAGCAGGCTGGAGCGCGCCCCGAATTACAGACCCACACCACCATCAACTTTCACTGCGCCCCCTGGGACGGATCCGCGCTGAGCATTCAGACCACCGTGTCGATGACAGGGAACACCGCTCAGGCGCTGACGGCCACAGTCTGGGGAAAGGGACTCCGTGATCTACTAAGAGCCGGCAGCCGACAGCTAGACTTGGATCAACTGTATAGCGATGCAGGAACCGGAATAACCACGCTCTGTCGGAGTGAAGCTGGAAAGCCCAGAGCCTGCACCCCTGTGGCAGGGCGGCTCGACATCGACGCTGCCATGATCGAGATCGGAGGGGCTCTGAAAGGCACGCTCTTCTATCGCATGCCAGGGATCGCCCAAGAACTCGCCATTCCCTTTCGGGGCGTCATCGAAGACAGCCGGGAACTGTGCGGCTAGACCCTAGACATAGTCTCACTCAGGAACAATTAACAAAGCAGCCAACCCACTCTGCCACCTGTCGTCAGCATCCTCCCATCACAAAAGGCACCCATGACACATACCTCACCACATCATCTTGTCTGTTGTTGCTGCGGAGACATAACTCTTGGCCGACAATGGTGGAATCGCGATACCGGCTTTGGGCTCTGTACACGATGTGCGGACTGGATTCCAACACGGGGGACGACTTCGGAGGAAATGCAGCAATTGTACGGGACGCGAGGGATCCACTACGCAATCGAGCCAGAAGCAATCGCCGCACGCCCTACATAAAGGCAGATTGTTATGCGTGAGACATGAAAGGTGAAACGTTAAACGTAGGACCGCCGACTGTTCTTTCTCCGAAACTTTTCAGGTTTAACGATTCACGTCTCACGGCTCGAAGGGCACTATGCCGATCCGTATAGTACGCCGACCCTGCGTTCTGGTAAACATTGACAAGTGATTGAAGGCACGCGACAATCCCGCACCAATTGCAGTTTGTCTCGGCGTACTATGCCGGTCAGTATACTCATTAGTTGGGCAGCGCGAAGAGACTGGGGACGGCCTCGTGAAGAAACGACCGCTCGCACACGTCGTCGACACCGCCGGTGCAACATTGCTCCGCCAGATTCTGCCGAATGAGTGGGTCATTCGTGAGTACAAGCCAGACTACGGAATAGACTACGCAGTGGAGGTATTCGACCGTTCAGCCAACGGTGATCTTGTCAGTTTGGGCGAGCACTTCTTTGTTCAGCTCAAGTCGAAGTCGCAGATCAAGCAAATCCGCAAGAAGGTGCATCTCCGCTACAACGTCGAAAAGCGCCCACTCTCCTATACCCAAGAAGACGAGAAGGAGATCTCGGTTCTCCCAGTTGCGATCGAGACAGAGGAGCTAGACCTCGCTCGGTCAATGGGACCGGCAGTGCCGCTCTTGCTTGTCATCTCGGACATTGAGTCTTCCGCACTCTACTGGGTCTGCTTGAACGACTTCGTTGACAAAGTGCTCCTCCCAGAGATGCCGTCGCTAGCGGTGCAGTCATCACACACCGTCCACGTTCCCGTTCACAACCTGGTGGACGGGTCCATCCCAAGTCTTATCCCCCTTCGATTCTTTGCGCGCAGGGCGAAGCTGTATGCGGCGTTCAACCGGTTCCGATACCAGCGACATGAGATTGACTATGCCCTTAACCACGACCAGTTTATCCCAGCAGACGCTGTTCCCACATCCGAGCTACTTGAACTGGCAAAGCACTTCCTCAGCATCTCGCTTGCCTACGATTTCTGGCACACCACTCACGCATGGCCGGCAATTGAACTCACTTACATCCTTGTCTCACCTTTGATGAAGATCATCGAACGGATTCAAGGGGGTGAGGCAGTTGAGGGCATCTTTGCGGATCAGATCAAGCAAGTGCCGATACGACGTGACCCCGACGGGGATGTCGAGTTTGCTCGCTTTCTCCTGCGCGCAGAGATCTCCTCGGCCTTCAATCGGCTTGGGAACCTTGGCAATGTATTTGAGGAGATCAGTCGAGAGTGGTTCCTGCCGACTCATTTTGGCGAGTTCTCCGAAGAAATGGCGATCCGCGACGACCCCTGACGCCGAGCAAGACTCGCATCACTGAGCGCGCTGCCCAACAAGGCGCTGCACCTGACGCGACCCAGCGTTGCCGCCTCGTGACGCAATGCCGTCTGGCGGCATAGGGTCTGTCCCGGGCGGTGCTTGAAACACGAGTGGGGCCACCTCACAATGACCCCATCTCCTTCTCCTCTGAAATGTTCAACGAATCCGTCGCCGATGGGAACGCCGAAGCACTATTCTCTCGTTTAGGGGATTCATAGATGCAATGCGGCTATCGCTCGCATGAAAGGACGAGGAATCGCCATGGCAGATAGCGTATCTGAGTCTGGAATCTTGAAACGAGCAATCCAAACGATTGCGCGAGAAACTCTGTCACTCATTAGCAAAATTGGAATTTCCGACGAACATCATTTTTTCATGAAATTTCATACTAGGCATCCAGGTGTGGTGCTTCCTGAACACGTTTTGGAGCAATATCCGGCCGATATCGCGGTTGTTCTCCACCGCCAATTTGAAGACCTCGTGGTTTATGAAGACCACTTTGACGTAACAATTAAATTTCAGAAGCAACCGGAACATATCCGCGTTCCATACGTGGCAATTACGGAATTCTGGGACCCAATATCGAAATCGAGCATACGGATACGAACGAAGGCACCTAAGACCCAGATCGTCGGCGAGGACTCTTCCGCAGCAATGCCTGCGGAGCAGTTTCCTGAGTCGAACGATGCAAGAATCTTAGAAGCCCCGACTGACTTCGATCAGATATTCGTTGTTGCGATTCGCGATGTTGCGGCCAAATGTATCGCGCTTCTTGACTCGCGAGGTACATCTTCTGACCGCCAGTTTGCGATCCGATTTTCTGCGCAGTACCCAGGTATTAAGGCGAATGAGAGTTTTAAGAGCGTTCACGAAGATCAGACGAATGCGAATTTTCTGATACCGCAAATCCAACTCATAAAAGCAGCAAAGAACAGTTTGACGTTCTTATACTTCAGCGACCGGCTTTCGGTACCTTATGATGCCATCACGCTGATAGACACGTCGGAAGGCTCAATTTCCTTGGGACTCGATGTTGCCGGTAATGAGCTTCGGAAAGCCGTTGAACAGTCTGAGTTGCGCCAATCACGGGGAACACTGAAAACGCTTTGCAGCGCTTTATCTCTGGGTCAAAAAGACGAGATGCTGGATGGCGTCCAAGAAAAAGCGGAAGAACATTTAGAGGCGCGCGAAGAAGAGGGACAAGTTGCGGAGTTGCCTTCCTCGGATGGTGTAGGGCTTCTGAGCATCTTCCCAGCACGGGTTTGCGCCTATGTGGGGAGCTTCTATCTTGCCGTATTCCTGAGCCTTTATTTGGTAAATTTTGGCTTCGATACACGGTTCTTATTTTGCATCTCGCTAATGCAAGTCGACCCGGCGTGCGTTGGCCAAACCTCAGATATTGCGATCTTGCAGGGCCTCACACATCCGTTCCCCATTCATATCCTGCCATGGGTTCTCTTCTACGCGATTGTTCTCTTCGTTTTCTCTCTTAGGGAACTGGCCATGAGTCGCAGCCCGAGACTGAAGGAGGTTTTTAACGCTGTAATTGTATTGAAAGGATTTTTCCTAGGATACGTGTTCGCGAAACCAATTGTCGGCGTCTTGAACGGCACGGATATTGCGCTTCAGGGGTACATTTTTAACTCCATGTGTTTTTTCTACATCTACCTCTTGTATGGAGCGGTCTTTTTTCTACGTCAGGTGATACCGGGCGCGAAGGCCAACGAGCTCGAGTACAGCTTCATTTTTGACTCGATCTTTGCCCTAGGAGCTGCCTGGCTTTTTGCCATAGGCTTTGATAAGGAAGTCGATCGGGCGATTTCTGGCGCCATTTTCATTGTATGTACGTTTGTGATGATGCTGGCTGCTAATCGACTAATAGTGAAACCATCTAAGAAAATGGGCGCGACGTTTGTTCGAACCCTATCGAAATTGAGTGGTAGCGAACAACCCAGTCCGAGAGAAGTGTTTCGCGCCTTTTTTATCGCTCGACAAGAATGCAAGGCACTCAATACGGATCAGTTGGACGACATCTTGCAGAAAGTCGAGAGTGAGGCTGAGGCATCTCCCGATGCGAAATTCAACGCGAGCTTGGACAAAGGCTTCGACATGGTGACGGCAGGGTTCCTGACATTTTGGTTTGTGCCTTGTTATTTCGCTTTCTGGCTCTTACTTAAAATCATTTTTGACTGGGTAGGTTGATGCTTCATCGGGTGGATGCGAACGCCATGCGCGCATTGATACTGTTTCAACAACCGGCTGCGACAAGAGTGATTTACGGCACCCCTTTTCATAGTGGTAAGAACAAGCGATGTCGCATGTCTCGGCATAGCTATTTCGTAACTGCGCGTGGTTTTTTAGGGCTGTTTCCACCTGTTTTCGGTTACGTTTGAATGTTAGCGGGCGTTGTAAGGGATTGATTTAACAACTACCAGTTGCTCATAGAGCCGACTTCGAACTAGGCGGTCGCGGGTTCGAATCCTGCGGAGCGTGCCATCACACGAACGACACGGCCAGTTTCCAGGAGTGCCCCGTTTTGCCCTGGTCGGGGAGCCCCGCAGGACTCGAACCGAGCAAAACATCAAGCCTCTTCCAAACTCCAGAGCGGGACGACCCAACGTGTTTCAGAGTGACCGGCGTCCGCATTTCAGGTGGCTTCCAGCATTGTGGGTAGCTGGTTTCGAGCATTAGCAGGCTGCGGAAAAACTCTCCGTTCTCCCATTGAGAGCCTCAGCACGAACGGATGGACCATTGAAAACACTGGGGTATTTAGTTCGTGCGGAGCCTGTCGAAGCACACAAATCGGGTTTTTCCGCAGTCTGCTAGAGGTGGCTGATTTCACCACATACGCCGATGGGGAATCCGGTGTGCCGATCCTGCCACTCTCCCCACAGGTCGCCCCCCCTCGAGCGCTTCTATATCCTCAATGAACAAACCCACAGCGTGCTCCTGGTCGAATCGGCACCCCCACAACCCTACAGGCCGAGGCCACCACAAAGGCCACCCCGAACGATCCTGGGACATCCACGCCGTCCCCTCGCTCTGCTGTGTGGCCACACCCACGATCGGCCACCACTGACGAGACGACGACGGGTCTGCCTGGTGCCAACACGGCGGGCTCTGCACCATCTCCTGCAGCACCCACCCCGAATTGATTCAGGCATGGAACGAGTGAAACTGCCGGGCCAACACTTTCAATTTGACAAGTGTTACGCGACAGGCTACAGTCTGCTGGTGAACATACGGAACTTTGCCCATAAGGGCCTCAAGAGGCTCTACACGGACGACAGCGCGAAAGGCGTGCCACCCGATACCGTGGACAAGTTGCGCAAGGTGCTCGCCTACCTCGACAATATGGAAGACCCGGAGGAATTGCGGGCGCTTGCGGCTTGGAAGGTTCACACGTTGACCGGCGACCGCAAAGGCACCTGGAGCCTCCGCGTTACCCGCAACCGGCGTCTGACGTTCCGCATTGATGCCGCCGAGCGCGAAATCTGCGACGTAAATTTAGAAGACTACCACTAGAATATAGGAGTAACGGCTATGCCCATGAAGAACCCGCCCCATCCCGGAGATTTCATTCGGACGGAGATTATTGGCCCCGCAGGCTTGTCCGTGACGGCCGCCGCCACCACGCTTCAGGTTTCCCGCCCCGCCCTGTCCAGTTTGCTCAACGGCAAAGCCGACCTGTCCGGCGACATGGCGCTCCGCATCGAGAAAGCTTTCGGCGTGAAGATGGACACGCTCATGCAGATGCAAGCCGCATACGACATTGTGCAAACTCGCAAGCGTGAGAAAGCAATCCGCGTTCGGCGGTTTCACCCCCCTGCCGAGGTGTGCCCGTAGTCCCGCCGTTTGTTGCACAAAGGGTCCGTTGTGCAACGTGCCACCAGCTGGATGCTGGGTGAGAAACCCACGGCTACCCGTTGAGCCATAGGGCAAAACCCCTTGTGTTCACTTAGGTGATGTCGTGATCTGTCCTTCTTGGTCAGCAGGAATCGCATTGAGCTGAGGCGTTCTGAAGTAAGGCAATAGAGCCGCGTTGCCTCACGGAAAGACCGTGAAGCAATCGGCCTGGAACGTGGGGGGATTTCGTCGCGTCAAGCAGACGTGCCTCGACCAAATCCCCACAAGGCATCTTTATCGAACCCTTCCCTCTCGGAAGCCCACGAGCTGATGGCGTCCGGGGAAGCGAGAGGCACGAGGCGCGAGGCTAGGGTCGACCAGAAGGAATGTCTTTCCTCTCGCCTCATGCCACGTGCCCCTCGCCTGGCTTCTATCCAGTTTCGTCACGAACCCTCGTGAATCATGCAGGTTAGCGGTGAACAGCGGAGGCCTCTTTCGGCAAGTCGAGTACAATGCGTGTTCCCTCATTCACTTTTGACAAGACGGTGAACCGTCCTCCGATCTTCTTTGCACGGGCGGCCATATTACCCAATCCATGCCCAGTCTCCATGACCGTGTCCGGGTTGAATCCACGGCCATTGTCGCGGATGCTCAGCCGGATACCCTGCTTCAGCATCTTCAGCGATACCCTGGCCTCTTGTGCGCGGCCGTGTCGGATACAATTACTCACCGCTTCTTGAATTATCTGGAACAGGTGTAGGGATTGTTCGGCCGATACGGCCTGCGCAGCACGGTCCTCGACCGCGAGGCGCACACGCGTGGCCTGGTTCTCCGTCATCGATTTCAGCATGTGCTGCAACGCTAGCGGCAAGCTTTTCCCCTGGAGCAGGTCGGAGTCCAGCCCTGCGATGAAGTTCCGGATCTCGTGCATAACAAGGTTCAACTGCTTAATGGCTTGATCGAGTGGCGAGCCAGACGTCTTGCGTATCCTTTGAGACATCGTCGATTTCGTGGTTTCGAGGCCGAGGCCCACGGCAAAGAGCGACTGTAGAATCCCATCGTGCAGATCATGGCTGATCCGCTCGCGTTCTTCGATTGCCATGCGCAGGTCATGCTCTCGTTGGCGTAGCGCTTCTTCCATGCGTGTGCGTTCGGTCACGTCGTGGCCGACGGTGAGCAGGCAAGGGATGCCGTTAATCTGGACGAGATCGGAAGAGATGACAATCTGCCGTATCTCACCGCTTTTTGTGGTGAAGCTCTGCTCAAGATTGCGGACCATGCCATCGGCCTTGATTGTCTCTATCAGCCGATCTCGGTCCTCCTGGCGCGGCCAGAGCCCGAGCGTGACGGTGCTCTGGCCGATCACCTCTTCCCGCCGATACCCGAACAACTTCAAACAGGTATCGTTCACTTCTATGCAGTGGCCCGTGTGGATTTCCGTAATACCGATCAGATGTGAACTGGCCCGAAAGGCTTTGGTAAACCGCTCTTCGCTACTCCGCAAGACTTCATCCGCCCGCTTGCGTTCTCCAATATCCCGCACGATGACGCAGGTGTATTCGCTCCCCTGGTGCTGCAGATAGTTGACAGTGAGCTCCGTGTCCAATACGCGTCCGGTCTTCGACCAGTATTTCGACTCGAACAACATAAACCCTTTCTGCTTCAATTCTTCCCAATGGGTCAGCCAGCGTTCCGGAAGAAAACTCGGGTCTATATCATGCACGGTCATGGTCGTCAGTTCGTCGTGTGTGTATTCCAGCATCTGGCAGGCCGCGTCGTTGACGCTCAGGATCCTGGCATCGGGACCGATCCAGAGGAATCCCTCGATGGCATGGTCGACGGAGAACTGCGTCAGTTTGAGAGCGTCCTGCGCCTGCCGCAGCACCGTAATATCTTCGTTGAGCACAATCGCGCCGAGAATAACTCCGGCTTCGTCCCGAACAGGAACGGTCGTGTAGCGAATCGTCTTCTTCGTCCCATCGAGGCATTCGAATTCGAGGGTTTCGTTCTGTGAAGGGACCCCTTTCGTCAACGTTTGGCTCAAGGCCCAGCGATGGAGTCCGCTGGATAGTTCGACCGCCTCCCACCCTCCAACGGTATTGGCGGCAGTCTCGGCCCTGATCTGTTTGATGCCGGACCAGATCTGCTTGGCGGCGGGATTGGTGAGGACCGGCTTGCCCGATGGATCGGTGAACCAGACGCCCACGGGAAGCGCATCGAGAACGGTTCGCAACTGGCGTGCGCTCTGGGCCAGGGCCTCTTGGGTCTGCTTCTGTACCGTGATGTCGATATGGGAGCCGGCCATGCGATACGCTTTTCCTTCGGCATTGGAGATTGAGACCCCGCGAGCCAGGATCCACCGATAACTCCCGTTTTTGTGACGCAGACGGTGTTCAAGTTCGTATTGTGGAGTTGTCCCATCCAGATAGACTCGTACTGTTGTCAGTGAGCGCTCACGATCATCGGGATGGAGGCGCTGCTCCCACTCAAAGAACTCTCCTCGGAGTTCATGCTCTTCATATCCCAACATACTTTTCCAGAGCGGTGAGAAGTAGGTCTTGTTGGTCCGCAGATCCCAGTCCCAGATCCCGGTGTTCGAACCACGGACGGCGAGGTTGAAACGTTCCTCGCTCGCACGCAATGCCTCCTCTGCACGCTTCCGCTCCGTAATGTCCTGGAAAGTTCCATGCAGACGAACGATCTGGCCATTCTTCCCCTGTATCGGCGCTCCCCGAGCGAGGCCCCAGCGCTGGGTCCCATCAGCGTGAATGAATTCGAGCTCAAGTTCGTAAGGCTCCCCCGTCGCCAGCGCACGGGTCACGGTTTTGTCGAGTCGAGCGTAGCTATCCGCTGTGTAGAGCGTAGGGTGGTCTTTATAACTGACTGCAGGCTGGCGTGGGTCTTTGCCGAAAATTGCGTAAAGCTCATCCGACCACGTGACGGTGTCGGTCTCGACAGCCCACTGCCAGTTGCCTATCTTTGCCAGCCGTTGAGCCTCAGTGAGCTGACGCTGTTTCTCGCGCAGGGTCTCCTCCGCCCGCTTGCGCTCGATCGCGATGCGCGCGATTTGCTCCGCCCGTTCGATGAGCTGCAACTCGGTGTGGGTCGGCTGCTTCGGTTCATGGTAATACACCGCGAACGTGCCCAAGACGGTGCCGTCGGAGGAGATCACGGGCCTGGACCAGCAGGCCCGGAGGCCGTGGCAAAGGGCGAGATCGCGGTAATCAGTCCAGCGAGGATCGTCGGCGATGTTCGATACGATGACTTGGCGGTGCGTGAAGGCCGCGGTCCCGCAGGAGCCGACGGTGGGGCCGATCGCCACGCCGTCGATCGCCTGGATATACGCCTCAGGAAGGCTGGGCGCGGCGCCATGGCGCAGGTGCAGTTCGTCAGGATCCAGGAGCAGAATGGAACAGAGCGCTCCGTGTGAACACTCCTCGAATGCCCGACACAACAGCGTCAGAACCTCGTGCAGAGAAGCATTTGTGGCGATGCTCCTCAGGACGCGCAGCTCGGCGGCCAAGAGCTGTTCATTGGCCTTGCGCGCGGTGATATCGCGAACGATGCCACAGGTATAGCCCCGTCCCTCATGCTCCAGATAGGTGACTGAGGCCTCGATGGGAAATTCGGTCCCGTCTTTGCGCCGGTGGATCGATTCATAGGTGGCAGCCGTTCCCTGCTTGGTCTGATCGATCCGTTGGTGGAATCGAGCGGGATCGTAGTATGGGGCGATATCGGAGATACTCAGGGTAAGCAGTTCTTCGTTCGCGTACCCCAACAACCGGCAAGCGGCTTCATTGGCATACATGAATCGCGTTGAGTCGTCGGCCCACAGAATACCGTCCTCGGCATGGTCCACCGCAAATTGAGTGAAGCGCAGGCGACGCTCGCTCCTGTGCAGAGCGTCGTCGACTTGTTGGCGCTGCAGCTCTGCTGCGGCCCGCGTCGCGAAAATCTGCAACAGGTCTTTGACGAGGGGGGCGCGAGTGAAGGGTCGATCATCCATGACGACGAGGAGGCCCAGCGGTGTTCCCGATTTGTCGAGCAGCGGCATCCCGCAATAGCTCTGAACTTCCAGTTGGACGAGGAGATGATCGTCGGGGAAGAACTGCTGGACGCCCGATTCGTGCAGGCACAACTGTTGCCCGATCACATGGGCGCAGGGTGTGTTCGGGAGGGAATACTCAAACGGTTCGGCGAAGTCTGTTCCTGACCAGACGGCCACGGTGCGTATCGAGTCGGGAATTTCTTGATGCCACTTCCCGACAAAGGCGTACCGGACATTGAGGGCCTGTGCGAGGTGTCTGACTAAGGATCGAAAAAACTCTTCTCCGGTGTCGGTGGCTGTCCCTTCGACGATGGCTCGCAGGAGGCCCGACTGTTCGTGCAGGTCCTGCATCGACTGATCTCGCTCGGCGAGTGTCCGTGACAACTCGGCGACCTGCGACCGCAGGGATTCAAGCTCGGGCAGATGGTCGGTTCGGCTCATGATGAAGCTCCTTGCCATGCGTAACGGCCACGTGAGGTGGCTGCGTACGGGTCACGACGGCGAAATCGGGGATACGCCATCACATGACGCATTGAGGGTGCACGACGCTGCTGGACCGAGAGGGAGTCAAGAGAAGTGACGCAGGCGCGTTCGCTGTAGCATTTTCGCGATCGCAATGGCAGCGACTGTGTTGGGCACAGATCGGATTGCAAGAACCGCATTGCCGCAGGCCCTCGCTGGTGGTCCTGAACAGGGGTGTCGGGAGGCCTGTAGTGTCCTACGAACGGCCCCCGGATGTCTAGATCCGAATGGAGAGTAGGATCGACGTACGATGGGGAATGATTTCAGAAAGAATCGGGAGTTCTACGGCGCCTGTACGAGCAAACTGAATTTGGTGCCGAAGGCGAGACGTGAACCCGCACGGCTTGTGCCACATGCCCCTCAAACGCGCATGTTTGCCATGTCACCACGTCGGCGTAAAAGGTCACTTCGACGACGAGGGAAGTGCAAGATAGAAGTGGGCTGAAATGCAGATCCACCACTATGCCGCCGGCACGTTCAGCCATGCGACGCACATGTTCGACAAACATGCCGGGGGATCAGATTGAGGGATTGGGCCAGCATCGGTTGCGGCTCCTTCGTGGTCATTGCTCCCACACCGTTCACAGGCATCGAGATTAAAGAGGTTGTGACGAAAGTCGCGCGCTGGGTTGATGAGACAGATCGTGTCCGGCCGTGTGCCCCTGAGAAGCACGGACACTGTTCCATTTAGGAAAGCACTCCAACTTGGGAGGGAGCAGCTCTGGAAATGTAACTGTTCATTCTCGTTATTACCGTTCAATCCTGTTGGGGTTGGCATGACAGCCAAGAAGCGATTCGTCGCCAGCGACAGTTTGCCCAGGACACCTATGGACTCACAGCCAGCACCCTCAAGGCCACCGCGGTGATCTACTCAGACGGCGACACGTTAGAACACATCGAACATCATACGTTTCTGGTCACGGATTCTCAGAAAAGCTACGCGACCTTGCCGGATTTCTCTCAAGCGATCGTCGACCAAGGACATATCGAAGGATTCGTCGCAGGACCTCTTGATGATCACTGTCCTGCCGCGATCCATTTACACCCTGATCGCCAGCAGTTCGAATTACGCCGACAGTTCGGTACGGTCATGTTCGGCAGCACCATCTATCACACCAACACGCCATTCAGTTTTTATACGGAATTTAGTACCCTCAATAGTTTCTCGATGAGTGTCCAGCAACACGAACAACGGTATGGCCTCGCTCCCCAGCCCCGCGTGGAAGAAACGACGATCACCCCCCCCCTCTGGCCCATTGATAAACTTGACCTCGGCATTCGATTTCCAAAAGAATTTCACTTCATCGGGCGGCCGGATCTTGCCGTGCATAACCCCGAAAACGCACGACTCAATCTCATCGAAGAAGAATACCGGTCAGCACTCTTCTTTGAACACGAAACCAACACCATCCGGTTGGGGATTCCACATCCGCCGCCCAACACACAATTCGTCATCCGCTGGAGGCTGCCTCGCCTCCAACCACCATCCGCCCGCGCCATTGCGAGTCTCAGTGGGGCCACACGACAACTCCAACATTCGCTCATCGGGTTCCTCGCGCGGAAACCCCGGCGTTCAGGCCGGGGAGGAAGCGCGTCCCTCCAGAGGACTTCATTTCAATTGCTAGATGATTAATAATTAAACCATGACACGTCGTTGGACCTTCCGAGCCTATCCCACTCCCGCGCAAGCTGAACACCTGGCGCAGACCTTTGGCTGTTGCCGCCTGGTCTACAACGGGATGCTGGCGGCGAGGACCGTGGCCTTCCAGCGCGGGCAACGGTTGACGTTTGTCGGCACCAGCGCCAAGCTGACCGCGCTGAAACGTGACCCTGACATGGCCTTCCTGAACGACGTGTCGTGTGTCCCCGTGCAACAATCCCTTCGTCACCTGCAAACCGCCTTCGTGAATTTCTTCGCTAAGCGCAGCGCCTATCCCACCTTCAAGAAAAAGGGCCGGACGCGAGACAGCGCTGAATACACCCGCAGCGCCTTCAAGTTTGACGGTGAGGCCCAACGCTTGACCCTTGCCAAGCTCGGGGTGTTGGCGCTGCGTCTCAGTCGGTCGGTGCCGTCCGACCCCAGCACCGTCACCGTCTCGCGGCATCCGTCGGGTCGCTACTACGTCTCGATGGTCATCGAAGTCACTCCCGTGAAACGCGTCAGCACCGGTCAGTCGGTCGGCATCGACTTCGGCGTGTTCCCCTTGGCGACCCTCTCGACCGGGGAGACGGTTCCGAACCCTCGCCATCTTGGAAGGAAATCGACCCTGTTGGCCCGCGCTCAACGGCGGTTGTCCAGAAAACAGCGGGGCTCGAATAGATACCGGGAGCACGCCCGCCGTGTGGCTAGGCTGCATGAAAAGATTGCCGATGCGAGGCGCGATAGCCTGCACAAGCTCAGTACGATGCTGGCGCGTCGGTTCGATACGATCTATGTCGAAGACCTCCATCTCCGGGGCATGGTCAAAAACCACAGCCTTGCCCGTTCCCTCTCGGACGCCTCGATCGGCACCGCAATCCGCATGATCGAGGCCAAGGGCGAGACGGTCGTGAAGATCGACCGTTGGTTCCCGAGTAGCAAACTCTGTTCCCTCTGTGGGCATCGGTTGGACGCGCTCCCGTTGAGCGTGCGCCGATGGGTCTGTCCCAAGTGCGGGACGGACCACTCCCGCGATGTCAACGCGGCGAAGAACATTTTGGCGGTCGGACAGACCGTCTCTGCGCGTGGAGCTGGGGTAAGAACCGCCCGTACTTCGGTACGGAAGGCCACCCGGCGTCGAAACGTGAACCACCTGAAGGAACATGCACATGTCTCCTCTTAGGAATCCCCGGCCTTCAGGCCGGGGAGGATGTCAATCACCACGTCTGGAATCAGCAGCGGTCGGCCATCAACCCCGATACCGCGACATTCTTCCAGCGAGTCGGCGAGGGCATCGGACGCATGGTCGCGTCACAACTCTCCATCAACGATCCCTCAGACGACCCGCTGGAAATCAGTGTCATGGTCTACGATGACGACACCAATCGGTTACGCATCGTGGCCGCCAGCTATAGCTCAACCGACACACGCACGGCCATCACTCTGGAATTTGGAGACGGAGTCGGTGGTCGGACCTATAAGAACAACGACCCACGACTCTTCAATAAAGCCGAAGGCCTGAGTACCAACAAACCGCTGGGGTACTTACCGTGGATCACCTTTCCCGATGCCCGTGGTATTCCGCACGAGGTCCTGCTCTGCATCCCGCTGACCAACCACGAGAATGCCGAACTCATCTATGGGGTCCTCAATATCGGCTCCACACGCGCAGATTCCAGACTCCTGCAATTTGCCGCCAGACACGGAGAACCCCTTGCCGTCACGGAACAGCGTGACAAGACGTATAAATTCATGAATCTGGCCTGTTGGCAGTTCCTGAATGCGAACGTCCGGGCAAATCCTTGACAGGCCTCGGGGTCAAGGGTATAGAATACAACCGATCCTCGATAGAGAAACGTAAGAGGTGCATCCATGAACACTGAAAGTATCTCCCCGGCCATCGTCAATATCCATGTTTCGTCGAAGCCGCTCGCACCTGAACAGAAGCGAGAAATGCTCGAAGAAATTGAACAGCTCATCCTGCGTAGCGGATTAACCATGAATATTGAGGCCACGCACACGACCGCCTAAGATCCGCCTCGACTCTCTCATCCATCTCATGACGCCTAGGCCCGAAAGCCTAGGCGTTGTTGTTTCACCCACTCATCCTATTCGTTTCGTACCCATCCGACAGTCAGTCCTCCTCAAGAGCATGGAGTGACAACAGGGACCACATAGGCAACAATCCGGTACTAGTGTTATGAGAGAGCCATGACTCCTCCGAATCACAGCCACCAATCTTCACCACGAACACGAGCGCACCCATGATCACCGCACCCATGCTGACCCTCTTCCTCGCCGGTCTTCTTCCAGTCCAGCCCTCGCCATGGCTCCTCTCGCACGAGACCCCCCATGACACCCCACCGATCACACGAGAAACCATCTATGCGTGGGTGAGCCCGGAAGCCAAAGTTCCGGTGCCGACGATCCGGGACCAACATGGCTCTCTCATCCGACTTGCCGTTTCCACGACCCCGATTCTCGAAACCTATATCAAACATCCCATTGTGAAGTGCCAAGCCCTTGGCAATGCCTTTGTCGCTCCCACCCAAACCCGAATCCTCATTAAAGTCCATACGCTCCTGTGCAGTACGATCTCCCACGGCTCGATCGCGCGCAAATTCGAAGGGGACTTTGTGGCCGTCGCCGATGGCCTTCCCGGGATACCGGTTCTGCCACTCACGCCCGATATCGGTCCTGATGACCGGTACTACATTCTCCCGGAAACTATTAAAGGAATACTTCATGTTGAGTCAGCTGCCGCTGTTCCCTAGCGGCTTCAAGACCTTCCAGCCAATCCCTGTTCCTCTCCCCCGTGACCGCCGTTCCACCTAATCCCCACACATACTTGACAGAAGCCGAGACGCCAGAAGGCTCACCACTCCTCAGTCCCGGTCGAGCTAGTCGACCTTCTCCTCACCCCTCTCTCGCCCCTATCCTGTCGCGCCGGGAGATCCCCCGACGACCCCCGACGCACGGAGCATGATGCGCAACAGAATGGGAGTCGGGAATGAAGAATCAAGAACACGGGCGTCAGGATTCAGCGAGAGGGCGGAGAGACGTGTACCGACTGGTGAGGCACGTAGGTAACAACCGCCACCAGAATGGAAAGTCTACAATTGTAATGTAAGGGCGACGACTTTAATGTCATAGTCGCGTTGCTCTTTTGCAATTCGTCCCCCTCACGCTTAAAGTATTGAAACCAAAGGAAACTCACTCTGCCCCTGTTTCTTTGAGCGTGCACCTCAAGAAAAGACGCCTTGAGCTCGGACTAACTCAAAAGGAAGCCGACAAGCACCTCGGAATGACCTCCTTTACCATCACCAACTGGGAGCACGGCCTACGAAGACCTGCGATCCACTAGTCCCAGCCATATGCCAGTTCCTCGGCTACGACCCTGAGCCACCGACGCCGAGCACATTCGCAGAATGGCTGGCGGCCAAGCGGCGTCAGTTCGGATGGACCCAGCGAGTGGCTACCCAGAAACTCGGGGTTGCCCCTTCGACCTGGTATGCCTGGAAACATGGCGGAACGATCATGTCCAAGATGCACCGGCACTTAGTCGCCACGTTCATCAGGCTTTTGGATAGAGCACTGTATTCCATGACGCAAAAATGGTGGAACTGTTGTGTCCTGCTTAAAATGTAGACGGGAGAATGCGTCAGGAAAGATTGCCTGAAACACAGTGAGATCTGTTCAAAATGATTGGGGTAGGAGACGATCGTGAACCTCATCACAGAATAGCAGGCGAGTGCTACCAAATTTCCCTTTGGACGTGGCGCCTCGGAAGCGGCTGAATCCTTTACAGAAAGGATGGCCAATACCGAGAAACAATCTGGCCACAAATTATGAGGGGGGGGGCAGTGCAGACGGTTCGCAGGCCGACACGGACCACTTCGTGATCGTCGACTAAGAGCAGACGAATCGGTTTGGTCCTAGCGGTGGACAGCGAAGGCTTCTTTCGGCAAGTCGAGGGCAACGCGTGTTCCCTCATTCACCTTTGACGAGACGGTACATCGCCCTCCGATCTGCTGCGTACGGGCAGCCATATTGCGTAACCCATGTCCGGTTCCTTTGACGGCATGCAAGTTGAATCCACTGCCGTTGTCGCGAATGCTCAGCTGGACACCCTGTTTCAGCATCTTGAGCGACACCCTAGCCTCTTGCGTGTGGCTGTGCAAGTAAAGAACTTCGGCATCTGAGCCGATAGAGTAGAGTCGAACGGACTAGGTGCTCATCAGGATCTCACTAATGACTCAACGGACCATTCCCCTCACGCGTCTCGTGGTTGGTATGTACCTGATCGGTGTAGACCGATCGTGGTTGAAGACGCCGTTTCTTCGCCACAAGTTCAAGATCACAGATCAATCGGAAATCGAGGCCCTTCGGCGCGCCGGGATCGCCGAGGTGACGATCGACACAGAGCAGGGGCTGGATGTTGTTGACCATGAATCCCCTCCCTCAGCGTTGGTCGAGACTGTTCTCGTCGAAAGTCCCCCGCCGTTACACCCCAACGCTTCTTTCGCAGCATCATCTTCGCTGCCCCCCGCGGTGATGCTGGCTGAGAATCTTTCCAAAGCAACACAGCGTCGCGCCGAATGGGTAAACCGCCTGGATGGCCTGTTTGAGCAGACGCGCATGACCGGGCTCGTGCAGTATGATGCCGCCTGCCGGCTCATCGACGAGATCATTGGCGACATTCTTGATCGGCAGGCCGCCTGTTACGCGGCGTTAGGATTGCGACAGTCTGACCCAACGCTTCACGAACATGGTCTGACCGTGTGTACCCTGTCCGTGATTCTTGGGCTAGCCCTGGATTATCCTCGTAAACGGTTGCAGCAGCTGGGGCTCGGAGGGCTGCTGCATGACATCGGGCTCACGCGCTTACCCAGGAATATTGTGAAGCGACCCAAAACGATGTCGCCGGCTCAACAGGCGCTGTACGATAGCCATACGACTCATGGCTGCACGATTCTCGAAAAGAGCGGATCGTCCGACCTGGCCGTTCTCGCCATTGTGAAGGGCCATCATAATTTGGCCACGCAGATTGGACAGACAGGGGAGACGTCAGCGGCACATCATGAGTTGACCCGATTGGTTGGCATCGTTGACCAGTACGATGAGCTTGTCACCGGACAGACAGGTCTCACTCCGATGTCTTCAAATCAGGCACTGACGCAGCTCTACCGATGGTATCGAGCCGATGAAGCGCTCTCGCAGGTTGTGTCGTACTTGATTCGAGCCATCGGGGTGTATCCGTTGTACAGTGTGGTGGCCTTGAGCTCTGGGGAACTCGCTGTCGTCGGCGCGATCACGCCGGGGAAAGCCCACTTGCCCCTTCTGTATATCTGCAGGGACGATTCCGGCAAGCCCTGTTTCCCCCCGGTTCCCCTGGACTTAATCCATGAACCAGAGGGAGGACGGACGATTCGCGATATGCGGAATGCGGTTCGAGAAGGCCTCGATGTCGAAGCTGTTCTCAGACAGGTGGCCGCATGAGCCTGTCCCTTAGTCCCATCCCTGACCCTGTCCCAAAAATGAGCTTGTCCTGGTTGCCCACCCGTGAGGATACGTTTCTCATTCTCGAGTCGTCAGGGGAAGCGATTTTTGTGACGGATCGAGATGGCCGGATCTTGTCTCTCAACCCCGTGGCGCAGCAGCTCGTGGGCCGTCATCAGGATGTCATCGGCGTTGCCTTTCACGAGTTGGTGGGATGCTTTTCCTCAAAGGAGGGAAGTCATCGTTGTTGTCCATTAGAACACACAGTTCGAAGCGGCGAAGTGACTAAGCTCTCGTCCCATCAGTGGATCCGGGCCGATGGAAGCGGACTTGAGATCGCTGCGACGTTCTGGCCCAGGTGTCAAGGCCTGGAGCCTGTTGGAGCCATTGCTGTCTGTCGCGACCTGACGGCTGAACGGGAGGCGGAGCAAGACGTTCAACGGGTAGCCAGGCTTGCGGAAGATGCGCCGAATCCAATTGTAGAGTTTGGCGAAAACGGCAACATGCTCTATGCCAATACCGCGATGGTGGAACTCCTCAATCGCTGTACCTCTATCCAGGGACAAGTGGAAGCCGTATTCCCGCCGAACTTGTCGAATGTGCTGAATCACTGTCTTGCGTCGCAGCAACCCACCGTTCGATTGGAACATCACGTTGAAGACTGTGTACTGGCTTGGTCCTTCTTCCCATTGGGGGAATTGAAGCAAGTCAGAGCCTATGGAACCGATATTACCGCAGACGTGGAATTGCGTCGTGCGAAAGAGGCAGCAGAGGAGTCGACCCGTGCGAAAGGGATCTTCCTGGCCACGATGAGTCACGAATTGCGCACCCCGATGAACGGCGTGTTGGGATGCACGCAACTACTTCAGGATACCTCTCTCACCGATCCGCAACGGCAGTTACTGGAAACCATGCACCGGTCGGCTGAATCGCTCTTAACTCTCGTGAACGATATTCTGGACTTTTCGAAGATCGAAGCAGGAAAGATGTCATTGGAAGTCGCTGACGTTGAACTCCATTCTCTCATTGCCGACGTCATCACCCTGACGGCGGATGCGGCCAAGAAGAAAGGGCTGGTTGTTCTGGTCGAACTGACGCCGGATGTCCCCGCTGAATTGCGAGGTGATCCGGTTCGCCTGCGGCAAATTCTGTTTAATCTGGTCGGCAATGCCATCAAATTCACCGAGAAGGGAGGGATTCAGGTAATCGTGAAGACTGAGCCGTGCAAGCAGGACGATCTCGACGCGATCGTCCTTCAGTGGATGGTAAAGGATACTGGCATAGGGATGACTGTGGATCAGCAGGCGCGATTATTCCAAGCCTATTCTCAGGCAGACGTGTCGACTGCCAGACGATTCGGAGGAACTGGGTTGGGCTTAATGATCTGTCGCCAACTGGTTGAGCTGATGGGTGGAACCATCGGGGTGGAAAGCATGCCAGGGAAGGGCAGTTCCTTTTCGTATACCACAAGCCTATTGCCTGCGATTCAGCGCACGACTTTTGCTCACTCTGGGATGCCGTCCATCGCATTGCTGACGGATCGCACCACACCGCTCAGGATTCTTGTCGTCGACGACAATGAGATCAATCAGGTTGTGGCGTGCAAATTTCTGCAGAAGCTCGGATGTCAGGTGGAGGTGGCACGAAACGGGCGGGAGGCGGTCGATTCCATCGCCTGCGCCACCTACGATGCCGTGCTGATGGATTGCGAGATGCCGGAGATGAATGGGTATGAGGCCACGCAAGAGATCAGACGACAGGAGCAAGTCACGACCAGGCATCTGCCCATCATTGCCCTCACCGGCCACGCGTCATCAGCGGACGAACAGAAGTGCCGACAAGCCGGAATGGATGACGTTGTCACGAAACCAATGACCCTCCCAACTCTCCATGCAAAACTAGAGAGTCTCCTCGCACAATCCGATTCCCGCCATCAATAATTCCCAGCCATAGTTTTTTGCTGATGGTCTGTTCTCTCTCGACGCATTATCCGTAACAGTTCAGCTGCCCTACCCTCGCAATCCCTCATACTATGGGGGTACTACGGATGGTCCTACCGGTACGTGTCAATGGCTTTGAGACACCAAGTTGCATGAAAATACTGTCGAAGAATCGGGAATGTTGGTTGAGGTGGTCTCCTGTTTGGATGGATTGATCCAGACCGCGGTTGGCAGCCTGGGCGATTGAGGGGCTCTGTCCTTGAAGCGATCGGGGTTGGCCAGAAACGCAACATTGAGCATATCCGCGCGTTGCTGGAAGGCTGAATCAGGCGAATTGTTGACTACCCTGTCGTGACTCTGGTTTCCCGCTTTATCGTTGTGCATCAATAACTTGGGAGCGCTCCATCTGTTCCATTACTTCTACTGATTTCAGTCATTTTTGAGCGAGTTTAGCACAAAGTTAGCACAGGAGAACTCGCGCCTCAACGTGGTCGTCCCACTTTGTCCTGTCCAGGTCGACGATGAGGAGAGGATCGATGCAAAATAACAAGCTAGACTCTCGCCCTCTCTCTGCCTGCGACCAGAGAGCTTTGTACGTTTCTAGTTCCACTCCCTCATTCCAAGCGGAGTACGCTCCCCCGTCGAGGCTACCGTGTCAGAGGAGAGCGTCCGACGGGATGATGCTTGCGCGAATGTCTCAGTACGCATCTGCCTGACGCACTCCGGTCGGCAGCAAGTAGGAATCGACCAATCAATCCCCAACCCGCGCTGTCGCCTTCTTTTGCTTCGAAGTGTCAAGTCATGCAGCGACTCCCGTGGGGGGACGCAGACCTGACCGCACGGCTCAGACGCCCTTGCTGGGCCTTGTGACGCTCGCGCGAGGCCCGGAAGCAGCCATCATTCCCATTGATATCCAAGGACCAGAATCATATCCTCAACCTCCATGACCTTCTTCAAGGGATCCTCAATCAGGTTGCTACCGCCCGGGCGCGTGATCCTTATCCTCCACGTTGCCGGTGGGTTCGTCGGCACAATCTCGACCCCCACATCCTTCTTCTCACTGAAGTGCAGCCCACCATACGCCGTGCGGCTTTTGACGAGGGCCATTGTCTTTGCTCCCACTGGAAGCGGTGGCATCACCGTCACACCGTAGCTGCCCGCGTCGGTGCAGCGAGCACATAGATACAGACTGTTAATCTTCAGCGTTTTGCCGGCATCCCGGATCGGGAAAATGGTCGGTGACATCTCGAACTCGAAAACATTGCCATTGGCAGGGTTCGTCGGGTTGAGGAAGCGGCTCCACTGCGTCGAGAAGTCCCGGCGTAGGTCGAGGGCCCACAACAAAGGTGTCGTCTCATCCTCGCTCAGATACTTCCGAAGGTGTGTGATCGCGCCATTCTTGAACACGCCGGCATCCTCCCGTGCCATGTACTTGACGTGGAGGACGGCATCGGTGATCGAGCCATAGTCGAACTGGCGTAGCGGCCGGCCGAAGTCAGGATTAACGGGGTCTGGATTGTTAGCCGGGAGGTCGCTGAACAGTTCGAGCGACCAAAAGCTGATCACTCCAGCTCCCTCAAATGGCAGATAGCGTTCGTCTCGAAAGCTGAGTTCGAACACGCCACTGTCGTTCTGTCCGCTGCTGGCAGCGATGGATTTGACCGGTATGTTGTTCTCTGAAAAGCGCGAATCGTCAGCTTGAAGCCCTGCTTCGTCGGTGTTGCGGGGATAGCCGTTATCACCATTGGTGGTGTTGATGCGAATGCTATTCTTGAGGAGCCTCAGCGTGCAAGAGATCGTCGTATATGGTCCGGTGACACACGGGAGGGTAAGGCTCACCGACTTGATGCGGCGGAAGTAGTGGCCGGGGTAATCGAGATCGAATATCTCTTCGGGGAGTCGGAAGTAGCAGCGCCCGGTTTCTCTGAGCCGCACCAGTGCAAGCGGATCCAACTGGATGAGTGAAACATGCTTTATCAACTCGAACTCACGCCGGTTCTGCTCCAAAAAGGCAGACTCCAGACGCCGCAAGTCATACTGCAGTTTCTCGCCAGACAGCAGGCCCTTCTTCAAGCTATCCCAGTGGCCAAAGCTGATGAAGCTGCTGTCCTGCAACCCGAGTTCAAAACGAAAGCAGCGCTCGGCGCACATGGCCAAGTCGCAGGCTAGCTTATAGCTCGAAAAATACACCCTCGAAATCTGGCTCACCTGCCATTGATACAGTTCCTCATGCGTGTACTTCGACCGCATGAAGGCGTCGATCGCCTTGGCGTTCTCGATCTGGTTGATGTGGTTCGCAAGTTCCTTTTCGGCGATCACAACTCGTAACTCCGACGCAGCGATCTGGCGGTCAAGTTGGGCGAGCTCCTGATCGGCAAGGCGCTCCTGCAACTTCCAGTCGTTCCAGCGCCGGTCGAATCCGGCCGTGGACGATGCCATCGTAGCGTCATTTGCAGCGATCTGCGCCAAAATGCCAAGTACTTCGCTAGCTAAATTTGCGGCCTGCCCCAATTCCAATCCACCGATCTTGAACTTAGCGATTGGAGACCCACCGAACCCCGATACCCCTAGGTCGATAGCAGGAAGGAGCGAAACGATCGAGGCTCCTAGTTTTGCCTCCTGAGCCGCGCCTTGCAGGGCCTGAGACTTACCTAACTTGTCTAAATGCAACTGCTCTTGGTCAATGATGCGCTCGATATCCCGATAATAGTTTCGCCTCGTCTCGACCGTATTTTTTGATCTCTTGGCACCTTCCAAATTTTCCTTTGCTTCTTCAATTTGCTTCTCTCTCACAGCCTTGACGGCTTCCAGGACGTGGATTTCTTGGCTTTGCCGCAGCAGCGCCAGCGCCTCGCCGTCCTTCTTCTCGAGCGCCGAGAGAAGCGCGCCACCAAGTGCCTTGACGTCGTTGCAGACCTCATTGGCCTTCTGCAGAAAAACGTTGAAATGGTAGAGCGGTAGCGGCGCGTTGCGGTCTGCGAGCGCGGCGCTGATGTCGAGGCCGGCGACGACGGCTTTGACGAGGGCCGCCGGATCGATGGGCGGCTCAAAGAGCGCCAATTGCCTTTCAACGCCGTCGATGTTCATGCAGTGTCGGATCTTGTATAGCCGATCGGCCACGGTATCCCAGTAGCCCAACAACTTCTCGTTGTGGGGAATGCAAAAATACAACATCGGCAACGGTGCCGAATCCACTGCAGCTACAAAAGGGCCTGAGGATGGCGGGATCAGGTTCTCGACTTCCACCAGCGCATTCGCGAAGGCGTCGAGTTGCTTCTCCAGCTCGTTGAAGCTCTCGATCGGCGGTTTGACCTGAGGCGGAACCTTCCTCGGTTTTTGGCCGAGAATCTCTGCCGCGAGCACATACAGCTGTGTCGCCTCGTTGATGCTTTCCATGCTGTCTTGTCCGAACAGGTTGTCAGCCCAGGAAAGCAGGTTGTCCATATACTTCATGACAACCGCCTTCTGGTAGGCCACCGTACGATAATTGGCGATACGATGTGGCTCGAAGGGGTTGGTGCGCCAGTCAAACACCTGATCTTCGAGCGCCTTCTTCGCCTGAGCGGAATAGCCCGGCACACTCGTATCGCCGGCGAGCATGCGCAGGATATTCTCAATGCGCTGTTGTACGTATTTCGTATCCGTCGTCTCAAAGAAGGGCTTGGTGATCCAGTATTTGCTCATCACCGAGCCGCCTGGAACCGGGCTCTCTATGCCAATCGGGTTAAAAATGAAGTGGTACCAGTCTCGCGCCTCTTCGAAGCGCTGGTTCCTGCTCAACGCGTTGGCAATGAGCAACGGCGCGTGGAAGAAGAGCTCCCAGTTGTAGGACGAATAGGCACCGTCCGGTGTGAAGTCCACGGTCTCGCGCGGATACAACGTCTCGGTCACCGGGTCGACCACCCACGGTGTCGGCTGATAAGTGCGAAGAAAGCTGAATCCCGAGTTCTTCAGCTGAGTCTCTCGACTCATCAGCGCAGGAATGCCTTTGAGCGGATTGTTGAGCAGTCTGGCAAAGTCGCAGACGAAAGGATGGTAGAAGGTCTTAAAATGAAACTGTCGCCACTGGAACCACCATAGGGCCCAGCCACCGACGGTCAAGTGGTGGAAACGCATTAATGCGCGCTTCCACAGTGCTTTCACCTGTTCGTCTGGGTACGGTGGATGTGAGACTTCTGGGAACCCCTGATGGAGACCCTGCTCAAGCTGCTGGCGTTGCACAACGGTTAGCTTAGAAAGGTCGATCGAGTCTAACCAAGCCTGTACGAGTCCATCGAAGTATGCCTCCCACTGGCGAAGGCTGCTCTTCATTTCCGGGTAATAGAGCCGGACGCCCCCTTCCTTCCGCGCTTCGCGGTCTTGTGGTGACCCGCCGAGCGAGGGAAGCACGAAGAACGATCGCGCCTTGTCTTTATAGAAGAACGGAAGCCACGTCCCAAGAAGGCGCCCAACACCATATGGATATGGGACTGGAGTGCGCGACGTGACGTTTGCGTCCAGCAGCCACCGGTCGAATAGGGACAGGTGCCATGGCGCCGATACGGCAAACAAATCTGGTGTCTGGAACAGAATGGGAATGGACGAGAATTGCAGCGGGGCTGAGACCTCTAGTCTGGCGGCCGCAACTGGCGCTCCCATATTGAATTGATTGATAAGCGTGAAATCATTTTCTGGAAGGTCCCCTCGCTGCGGATCCTCCAGCCACTTCAACGACACGGTGTCGTAATACAGCGAGTCCCCGCCTGGCACAACCCTGTCGCGACCCGTGGCAATCCTTTCCGGCCGAATGACATGAACAAAATGATCCTCCGGGTGCATGTCGTGGCGGAGAACAGGAACGCCCTTGCAGCCTGAGATGTCAAATGCGCCGTTGAGGCGACCAAGCAAACCGTTCAAGCTGTCTTTGATAGAACCGCTGCGGTCGATACTGTGGCCCTCATGGGTGAGGATGAACGAGCCATCGGTCAGTGTTCCGTCAACGGCAAAGAACTGATAGTGGGTTTTGTTCAGTTCGACGTCATGCCTTCCCCGAGTCCAATCGAAGTCCGTTGATATGCGCTTCGGAGTCCAGCGTCCTTGGCGGAAATCGCTCACAGCCATCTGCATCCGGAGTTCCTTTTCCGCCCGCTGTACCGGAACCTTCGGGTTGCTGGCGCCGGGCGTCGAAACGGTGCTATTTTCCGTTTCATCAGGCACCTCGGTAAATACCGGCCAGAACAAAAACAGCCGCTTGTTCACGACCGCCGGAATCAGATAATCCCCCTGGATGTCCAGGTCCACTTTCTCCCAGGGCGTCCACTGCCGGTAGTCGTAGCGGCGGTAGTAGTACATGTGCGGCTCGGTACCAGTCGTACGGCCAAAGACGTGGATGATCGTATTGTCGCCGTCGTCCTCCTGGTAGAAGCCGGCGATCTCGAGTTGCGCGACTCCATCCAGCTTTTCCAGGTAGTTCGCGAACGCCGTCTCGACGGTGTACTGATTGACTTCGTTCTGCTGAAGTTCATTCTCCAAATCCTTGAAGAACGACGAACGGTCCTTTTTAAGTTCTGGCTCAATCCAGTTCTCGGGCCATAGAAACACCTTCCGGTTCGCCTCCCACAACCGGTACTTGCACATCGACTTCCACCAGCGCCAGGCGCTGTCCCCATCGGCGCCATCGGCGTGGACTTTGACGTCCGGCTCAATTCCCATCAAGCCGCGCTGCGCGAAGAGCTGCACGGATCCAGACGCCTGGACCAGCCGACTGGTGAGCTGACATGCCCCCATCTCCACATCGAGCAGGTAGTAGGCGTAGAGGTCGTTGGTGTTTTCCCACTTGCCCGTCGGCGCATCCTTCGGCAAGGGTTGGCTCAACAGATAGGCTGCCAGACCATCCCGCTTGCGCTCACGCAGCGCATCCTGGATCTCCGCGCTTAAGGCAAGCCACGTCTCGGCACCCAACTTGGAGCGCAACAGTGCCTTCAGCGTCTTCGCATGCCCGTCTGCCATCGTTGCGGCGGTAAAGGTCTTCACCGTGGTCACACCGGCGTTGAGGCTTTCGGCGAAGGAGAAGGCTCCACCTATACGCTCCCAACTCTCGGCCAGGAGGTAATCATTCGGATACACCAAGTCCACCGAACCAACGATGGCTTTTGAGTTCTCATGGCTCCACGCCTCGTTCAGCCGTTCGACGTCGTTCGCAAAGTCACTGAAATCCACCGCGGTGTATTTGCCACCGTTCAGCTTGACCAGCACCTCAAATAGCGTGAGGCCTGTCTCCGGGAGGGTCTCCTTGAATCTGAACAGCCGACTCGTTCTGATGAAGCGCTCAATCGGCGCCATTGCCACCGCAGCGTCCAACGGTATGGCGGTGAAATCGACAATTTGTGCGCCTGCGGTCACGTCAAGAACACGCTGTAACTCCGCCAATGTCAGCTTCCACTTTTTCCACAATGCCGCGATGCGTGCAGCCCAATACCAGCCGTCAAAGGTCTTCTTGAGCGTCGTGTAATCCACGACGCCGCTGGTGGCGGCAAACGCGCCAGTCAAATGCACGAGCAGCGAGTCTGGCAGGACAGCGTAGTCAGTCAAAAGGCGGCGCGTAAGCCCCTCGGTCAAACCTATCTGCGCATTTGCCTGTCGGATGACCAGGCCCTCTGATAGCGTCTTTGACAGGTAGGCAAGGCCCTTCTTCACGGCCGTCGCGAGGTTACCTTTCAGATTCGTGACATCTTCGCTGGCAGGGTCCTTTGGATCTCTGCTCGGATCGCGCAGTGGAAACGTCAAATCGGCGTCCTGTAACCAGAGCTTCTCAGGCACAAACACCCCCAAAGTGGGTTGCGTAAACAAGGAGTTCACGGCGTTGCGATAGTCGAGGTCCGCCGAGAGCTTATCGAGCTCAGTCTTATCGTCAGCCGAGAGGATGCCAATGACACGCAGCGCACGCTCCTCGGCGTCATACGAGATCTTCAGGGCTAAGGCGGAATCGGGCAGCGCCTTGAAATCCACTGAGGTAGGCAGGTTGGCCAGTGGTGCAGTGAATACCGGGTCTAGAAACTTCAGCGCCAGTCGCGGGGTTTGGAAGAACTCCTCAATGGCCTGCTGATAGGTGGCGATCCCGGTCACGGACGCAAGTGAAACATCCCCCTTGAGAGTCACGTGTTGTGCGGCCGTCATCAAACCGGTGAAACGTATCACCGGCTCGTAACGAATGGGGATATTGTGAGCCGGAGCCGGTCCGGTTATCGCTGCAGGGAAAGTAAAGCCTGGCGGGAGATCGTTAATCACAACTGCCCCAGGCTTGTCGAACAGATCCTGGATTGCTTGCTTATAGGAGGGAAGAACAGTGACCGCGATCAGCGACGGATCGGTGAGCACGACCGTGCGCTGTGCATCGGTCATCTTTCCGCCGAACTGAAACACCGGTTCATAGCGAATCGGGATGTTGTGAGCCGGAGACGGTCCAGTGATCGCGGAAGGGAAGGTAAAGCCAGCGGGCAACCCAGGGGCCACCTTTTCCTGCTGACCTTCGTCTCTGAGGGTGTCAACGAAGAACTGCGCTCCGGTCTCGTTCCGGTTGAGTTGCTGCAGCAGCGACGTCAAAAGGGAGGTCAGGCGATCAAGGTCTGTAGGTGGATTCAGGAAGTCGTACCGTGCCGGATCGTATTCGGCGTGGATCGCCTGCAATTCGGTCCGCAACGTTGTGAGGAAGCGTGCAGCATCGGCTTCCTTCACGGCGGCCTTCGCCAAACGGTCGGCCGCAAGCAGCCAGTTGAGTTCGTCTGGAGTGAAGCCCGAGGCCCTCAGGTGATCGACTCTTTCCACGAACTCGAAGGCTACTTTCGGATCGGCAAAGCTCGGGACGTCTTGGTGAAGCAGCTTCAGGACGGTCTTCCACTCATCGACCTTGCACTTGAGGAGCTTTCCGAGCCAAGCCTGTCGCCAGAGGAACGAGAGGTTCGTCAATGTCAGATCGTCGGTGATGTATGCGGTACCCGAGATGCGGGTCAATCCAGCGAGAATATCGAGATCCGTCTCACGCAGGCCCAAGGCTGAAAGGATGACAGGGCGGTGCCCTGAGATCTTCTCCACCGTTGGTCCCACAACGTCCACTGCTGCGACCTCGAATTTAGCGTCGAGCGGCTGGATCAGCTTTTTGTTCAAAAACAAGTTCCCGTAGAGGCCGGCCGCGCGTTTCTCGTGAGGCTTGGTGAAGTACGTCTCGGTGCTCAGGTCGTCAAAGAGACCGCATAGTTGCTCGATACTCGGCTTCGCACCCAACCGCGATCTAAGTCGGCCGAGGTAGTAGAGATTGATGAGAAACGCATCGTCTAGCGCCCCCTTGCCGATCCCTGGGCAGCGGATAGCCAGATCGAGTTCCCACATCTTCCAGCCGCTCAATTTCCGCCACATGCGCAGGAAGCGGTGAATCCGATCGAGCTTCGCCTCGTTCAGTCCTTGGATGACCTTCTTGTCGGTATCGCACGACGTATCGAGGTGCTGGATGACGATGTCGCCTGCCTTGTTGATGAACGGGAGATCGAGCAGCGCAAGGAGCTCGTCATACTCGAGGCCGCTTTTGCGAAGGAAGGTCTTGACGTTTGCAAGCGTGGCCGGCTCGGCAGGCGGATAGGCGCGAACTACCAGCCAGCCAGCATTACCTTTCTCGCCCCAAACCTCCTGCTGACCGGCAACCGTCGTATCGGCCACGAAAATGAGTCGCTTCTCGTCGAATGCGGCCGCCGCATCGCAGCTGATGTTGAAATACTCCGCAGCGATCTCGCTGTCTGTGGGATTGTTCGGCGCCGTGGGGCCGCGGAACGTGCGCATGAGATCCCAACGTTGCAGGTTGCTCTTCTGGAACGCCGCTCTGACTTCCTCCGCGAAGAGGTCGAAGGGAAGCGCTAGCGGGAAGCGTGCCTGCCGGAGCTTGGAGTAGGCCTTCGGGTTGACATAGGCCGGATAGGCCCGAAGTTCCTCGCTGCTCGCTTTCGTGTTCGGGATAAGCTCGGCGAAGAAACCCGCGCCCCCCTTCTTCTTGAGGAGGTAGGTCGCATCGTCGCCGTGTGCTACCCAACGATCTGGGTCTGCCGGATCGACCTGCAATAGCGAGAAGTCGGCACCCAAGGCAACTTTTTCTTTGCCGTCGTTCACCGGATCCTTGAGCGCTTCTGTCAAGGCGGCAGCCACAGCGCCCTTCCTGGCCGCCACGGATGCCGGGACGGCGGTGAAGCCTTTCAGGGCCAGATCGTTGTCGCCTACTTTGTCCACTGCCCGCTCGAGCACCTCGCACACGACATCCACGTACGGCAAGGTAGTCAGCGCGTTCTCGCAGTTGAGTTCGAGGTAGCCTAGGTCGGACCGGCGGTTGAACAGGATGTCTTTGACAGAGTAAAACCCACCGCCGGGTTTCGCCTTGCTGCTGCGGCGGTCTCGCAGGAACATGAGCAGATCGGTGAAGTAGGCTGCTGGGCTCAGCACTGAGCGACAGTGCTCGCAGTGGCAGATGTCTCCTGACTGGAAGAGGTTCTCCCAGTTCGGAAACGTTTTCAGGTCCGGGTGGCTGCTCTTCAGCACGCCTGGCAGTACCCCGGAATCGAACTCCGCGAGGTCGCCGATCACCGTCAGCACGGCGGCATGCGTGTCGGCGGCGCGGTTCCAGGCCAGGCGGGCGCTGTCGGCGGAGAACCCGGCGCGATTCGCGTAGCGGCGCACGAACTCACTTTCGCCGAGCCGGTAGATCATCTGGGCCGAGTGAAGCCCGTCGGCCAGTACCGCGTCCGTCGCCTCGAACGTCGGGGCCAGCTTGAATACCCGCTGCACCGACTTGAGTTCGAGGCGGAAGGTTTCTTCCTTTGCCAGAGCCTGAAACTCAACGCGGATGCCCTTGCTCAGAAACTCGTCGATGGGTGTTCGCAGCAGGTCAAACTCGGGATGGCGCTCGATGATCCGGCCCAAGACCTCGCCATTGCGAACACCGTGCCCGCCGCCGTTGCCCGAGGCCCGCTCGAGTCCACCCGCGAAGGCGGCCGTGGGGAACGCTTCGCGAAACTGGCGCTCCAGGGTCTTCGCAAAAACCTCCGCCTCCGGCAAGCGCACGTTCGCGGCGGGCTCCTTCAAGCCAAGGGGAAGATTGATGTCACCCGCTTGGTGCTTGCGCTCGATCAGATCGACCCATTGGCGCTCGCTGCGCTTCGCGAGCGTTCGAATCTGCTCGGGTCGGCGGACCGTGAATTCCTCCTTGAGCATCTTAACGACAGAAAAGTCTGCCTTCGTCAGCTCGGCCAGTTGATACGAGGTGCGCAAGTCCGCAATCTCTTCCTTCTTGAACGACCGGTCCTTCTCCAGTGCCGCCAGCAACTCGGGTGTCAGCGCTCGGTGCTGATTGAACAGCCGCGCGAATTTCGCCTGTTTGTCGGCACTATCGATGCCTGCATGATCAAGGGCCATCCTCACGAACGTGGGCGACCTGGCATCTCCCAGCACAAGGCTCGCGACGAGTTGAAGGAACGCCTCGATCCACGCATCCGTCTGCTCTCGCAGGCGAGCAGGAATCTCACGTCTATTGAAACTGCTGGCAAGCGCCTTGCGCACAGCCGTGGCGTCAAGGGTCGGCAGGGCAGCCGAGACCGTTGCCAGATTCTCCTTCAGGCTCTCTGTTTCGGCGAACTCGAAAAACGAGCCGCCGAGCAGCGCGAACCAGAATTCCCTGTCAATGCCCAGCCGCGCCAGGCCGTGCGCCAGAACGAACCGGGCAAGCACGCGCTTCTCGAAGCTGGTTTCTCCTGCGAGGAAGGTAAGGTCCTGGTGCTCCTGGTTCTCCTCCAACTCCTCGACGCTCACACGACCAAGCAGCGGTTCGACGGCTGACGATATCCTTTCGAACAGCGTCGGCGGCAGTTGCCGCTCGAGCGGAATCGTTAGATCGATCGTGGCATCCTGCGGCGCGTTGAACAGCACCGGCGAGGCGACGAGAACCGACCCGTTGGCATCGAGGGCCTTGACGACCAGATCGGCGGTGGCGCGCTCCCGATTGAGGAACTGCCTTTCGGAGTACCCAATACGGTAGGCCCCATTCCGGTCGGTGTACGTCTCACCCAGTGACTCCTCATTGCGCAGGTCTCGATCGTAAGCAGCGACCTTAGTTCGCGACGCTGGAATACCGTCCGCGAATAGAACGATGCCGGCAACTCGAAAGTTCCGGGGCTCCCCGGATTGATCTGTCGTCAGAGTACTCATGTTCTTATCTCTCTCATGGCTTGCCCTCGTGATCTTTTCGATGCGGCGCTATCTAATGTGCTTCTTGCTGTACGAGAACCCCAAGGCATTGGCTTTTCGTTGCGCGGATCCAGCCCATCTCGGCCGCTGGTTTGGCCCCTCGCCATGCGGTCTCGCACTAGGATCAAACTGTTGTTGTGGTCCTCTTGCTTTGCCGCTAATCGTGATGGCCTTCCCCTGTTCATTGATGACAACTTTTGCGTTTTGCCCTTGGAGCTTTATCGTGTTACCTGGAAATGGTGGCCTACCGGCCTGCAACACGCCACTCTTGGGGTTGGTCTGTGCATCCATGATTGCCCGGGCATTAACCCCTCTGCCCCCATTCCGCCCGACCGCTTGGTTGAGACCGTGATCCGTGTAGCCTCCAATTGGTCTAACGGCGGTTGGATTGCCGATCTCGGCATCGGTCAGGCCGGGAAGCAAGGGCTCTCCCGCTTTTGGAGCTGAAGGTGCTCCGCCACCCACGCCTCCGGTCGGTGGTTTCCCGCCTCCCTTTGGAGCTGCAGCTCCATATCCCACAGCAAGCGCGCCCACCGCCAGTCCGCCGGCTCGATACCCGATTTCCGGGTCGGTCAGTGGTTTGCCGGTCTCTGCATCCTTCCCTGTTGCAACTTCAGATGTGGTCTTGGCAGCTTGATAGACGCCCACGGCTATGAGTCCCGTCTCCGCGACTGCAGTCGTTCCAGTTGCAACCGCAGTAGTGACTGCACCGGCAGTTCCAGCTGAAGCGCCCAATCCGAGCGCGGCGCCTCCAGCGGCCGTCGATAGACCCGCTGAAGCGCCGGCGATGAGAACCGGTGCCGCTACCAGGGCGACTACCGCTACCGCTGCCCCTACCGCAACCCCTTCGGCCACAGCCTGCGCGACCTGAAGTTTCTTGTCGTCCTGAATGAAAGAACTACCGAAGTAGTCGGCGTGGGACAGAAATTGCCCGAGCCGGGATGCAGGTCCAAGGTTTCGGCTGAAGAAACCGGGTTCCTCGTCGTCCAGGCCCGTTGGGTCTACGCGGACTAACGGCCGATTGAGTACGTAGACGAAGAGATTAGAGCCCGCGCCAACACCAGCCGGATCACAACTCGTCCATCTCCCCAACCACGGCGCGTAATACCTCGCCCCGTGGTAGTACAGTCCGCTCTCGTCGTCGCGCTCTTTACCTGTATACCGATACCGCTTGGGGGTCTCCGTCTGGCTACGCACCGCCTGATACGAAGTGCTCCCGTACGGCGTATATTCCTCGTACGAGATGATCCGCGCTAGATCGTCGAGCTCCAAGCTGGCCGATCCAAGATGATTGCCGAACTGGAAGCGAATGAGCTGCGGCGGGACGCCCACTTCATTTCCCGCGGTTCGCATCTCCACTAAGGCGATCCGCTGCTTGTCGACCATGATGTGCAGCGATTCACGGACGATCAGGCTGACACCGAATCTCTTAAAAATCTCGAAGCCGCCAAGATAGATGCGCTCGTCCTTGACCACGCCCGTGGCGAACTCCGTCACCTTGCGCACGCGTTGACCACTGGCGTCATAGACATACCAAGTCCGCTCGCCCTGGTGCTGTGCGCCGTCAACGTCGAAGGCATTCACCTTCTGACGCTGGGTCATGCGCAGTTGGTCCTTGAAGTCCCACCGCATCTCTTGCAGGTGCGGCATGCGCAGCATGTTGCCGTGCGCGTCGTAGCCGTCGCCGCCGCTGCTGTACGCCTCGGGCTGCGTCGGGTCGGTGAAGGTGCCCGTCAGACGGTTGCTCTGCTTGCCGACTTCGATCAAGCTCGGTTCCCCGTAGTTGTACTCGCGCACCCAGCCGGGGTGTGCCGGATCGGTGCCGACATGCTTCATCTTCTCGAAATTGCCGACGACATCGTACAGGTAGCGCTCAAGGTACGTACCCCTGGCGTTGCCTTCGGCGGGATGCACCATCCCGACGCGCGGCACGTCATTGTAAGAGTGAGTGATTGGCACGCCACCGACTTGCCCTAAATGCTCGCGACCCGTCGCCTCGATGAGCCGGTAAATTGCGTCATAGGTGTATTCGGCGGAGGGCTCGACACGCTTGTTTTTGAAGAAGAGGGTTTGCTGCGCGTCGTCGCGAATGTGGCTAATGTTGCCTACCGGGTCGTAGGTATAGTGCAGATTCTGAAGGTCGTCGGCGGCGCGCCACGTGAGCAGATTCACCAGGCGAAAGGTCAAGGGGTCGTGAGCGTACGTGGTCCGCACGCCATTGCCGAAGTCGATCTGCGTGCGCTGGCCCTTGGCGCCGTAGTCGATGTTAGTGACGGCATGCAGGTCGGCAGTGCCATTATCGAGCATACTCACTGGTTCGGCGTTCGCGTTGAGCCAGGCGTGCACCTGATCGAGCAGGTTGGCCTCGTTGTAGACGGGCTGAATGACGTTGACGGTGAAGCCCGGCTGATCGCTGTGCGGTGCGATCACCTGGATCGGCCGGTTGAGCGCGTCGTAGCGGGTGCGGCTGGTGTAGACCGGCGCGTCGAGTGGCACGGCGGCCGACCAGACCAAGGTCGTGCTGTACGCGTGGGCAAGCTGTCGCTGGCTGCGCAGCAGGTTGCCCTTGAAGTCGTAGTCGTCGCTGGTGACGACACCAGCCTGATCGAAGAGTTGAATTGCCTTCCCGCGTAGGTTGCTGGCCTCCGGGTTGAGTTTGGTCTCGCCATAGACGGTCCGGCCTATCAGGAGCTCCGCACCGGCACTTTCTTGCAGAAAGGCATCCGTCGGCCGGCGCAGTGCATCGTAGGCGGAGCGGAACCGGTGATCGCGGCTATCCCAGGCATAGAGGGATTTCCCGGCTACATCATCTAGCATCCAGCGCGCACCCGCCTCCATGCTCGCCTGGTGGATGCGGTTCCCGAGCATGTCGTAGTCGTAGCGCATGACGACGCGATCTTTGGAGTCGATAACTGCGCGCTGGTTACCTTCGATGTCGAAGATGACACGCGTGCGGTGGAATTCCTCGACAGGTAATGCCGCGGGCGGCATGTCACTGTACTTGAGTTTGTTGTGAGCGACCCTGAGAAAGCTGCGGCCCAGCGAGTCGGCGTGGGCAACGGTGGGTGTCGCCGCATGGACGGACACCTTTTCTGCGGCACGTTTCTCAGCATCGCGGGTCTTTGGATCAGGCCAGCGCTGGGTGGCCGCTACCGCCTGTGCTGGATCCGTGCGCAAGGCATGCCAGGTGGGCAGATAGTCGTCGGTGCTCGCCAAGCGGCTGAAGAAGTCGCCCACGTCGGCATCGGTCTTGGGATCGGCGACCGACACGGTGTCGTTGACATCCCAGGTCTCCTGCCGCCAGGGGTCGAAGACGACCTTTTCCCAGGTGTGGTTGGGGTGCAGCGTGGCGACCACGCGTTCGACGGGATCGTAGAACAACATCGGGCTGACGCCGACGCGCACGTCGAACTCAAAACGGTGGGTGTCAGTAAAGAACGGTTCGTACTGGCGAACGGGCTTACCCTTGTTGTTGAAGACGGTCCAGCCGCTGCCGACCCAGCGAGGGTTGACGTCGTTCGGCGTCATCTCCGGTTGGCCATCCGCACCCACGATGATCTTGCCCGTGGGGTCGCGCTTCGGAACGGGTCCCGGCTCGGCCTGGATCCTCTTCTGGATCTCGCGGCCGAAGCCGTCGGAGTACGAAAGGCTGGCCTGGATCCGCAAACCACCTGCTAGCACAGATTCGCTGGCATGCGTTTCACGGGCAAGCGTCGCAGCGACGGCGGGTAGCTTCTTCGTTGGATCGGGCTCACGCCAGTAGGCTGTCAGGGCATAGACGACGCGCGCCGTCGCGTCGTCAAGGAGCGTGGCTGCCATCGGCCCCTTGGGATTCACGAGGAACTGATCGATCTCCGCCTGAGTCAGGTCGGGGTGGAACGTGGCCGCCAGCCGATCGCCAGAGACAGGAACCTCTTCCGGCTTTCCCATCACCGCGGTGCCGACGACCATGCCGAGTGCGTCGAACACCACCTCTGATCGGTTGCGGTTGGGGTCCATGACCATCGCAGGCTGCAGGACCCGATAGTTCTGTGCGCGACGAACGAGTGGCTTCGTCGGGTCGACGTTGCGTTCCCCGATGGTGACGCGGTTGCCAAGGACAATTCCGAAGGCATCGCGCGTCTCCTGCACCAGGAGGTCGTAGGTATCGTAGTTGACGAAGCTCTCGGTGCTGATTGCAGTGGTGTGGAACGGGTCGCGGTAGCGGTGCGGGAGGAAGAAGTGCTGGCGCGCGTAGGCCAGTTCCTGCAGCGGTGTATGCGCCGGGTCCGGGGAGTAGAAAACCTGCCCAGAGGGTATCCACCAGTTGGCGTCGCCCTCGCTATGGGCGTAGCGACCTTCGTTCTCGATCATGGTGTCGCTCGCCCGGCCGCCGTACACCTGCGCGATCAAGCCAGACGTCAGGGCGAGCTTGTAGCTCTCGAAGGGCAAGGCCAGCGACTGCAGATCACCCAGCGGCAATGGGCCGGCGAGGTTATCGCGCCGGTAGTACGTCCGCCCCTGTTCGATCAGGCGCTTCTGCACCAAACCCACCGTCGGATCCTTTTCGTAATCCAGAGCAATCGCCGTCGTCCCGGCGTCGAGGACGTCTTCAAAGGTGAAGCGCTTGCTGCCCACTGGCAGGGTCAAGCCGGTGAGTTCGTACGTGCGCGACTCGCAGGGCAGCGGCGTGCGGTGATCGTCGGCGCCCTCGACCGCGTTGGTGAGGCGGTTCTCGGTGTAGGTGATGAAGATCTGGGTCTGCTTGACCTGATCCGATGGGGACAGGGCCGCGTCCGGTTGACGTCGCCCGTAGCCTATGGCGGCTGATTGCAGGACGTTGCCGAACTCGTCCACCTCCAGCGTCAACGCGTGGCCAATGCGCGGGTCAGTAGGATCGCGCTCATAGTGGTAGCTGATCGATTCACGCGCGTGCGTGAAGAATACTGCATAGAGGTTGCCGCCACGCGGCTGTAGCGCGCGAATGGTGAAGTTCTGCTCGGTGACGGCGTAGGGGTGCTGCTGCTTGAGCGTACCGTCCAGCGCGTAGACCTCTTGGCGCAGCATGGAGCCCTTGAGGGCGCGACAGGCTTCGCGCTCCTCGTCGACCGTCAGGCCGTCAGGCAGCACGGTGTCGTCGAGCAGAAGCGCACGCGCTTGCGCATCGTTCAGACCGGGCTCGCGGTAGTACTCACCAACGTCGTTGGCGTCGAGGAGGCCGGCGAAATAGTCGGACACATGACCGCGCCCGAGGTACGCCCCCGTATGGAACCAGGTTTTCGTGAGGACCGGCGGCACATGGGAGGACGCCTCGACGTTGGTCCCGGTGGGCGCTAGGCCACCGACATTGAGTGCGGCGAACTCCTCGGTGTCCCACTGCTCCACCATGCCGAACCCGCGGAATTCGCGTTCGACGCCGTCGAAGTAGCCGTGGTGATACGCGTAGCGGGTAACGAACTGGTTGCCGCTGATACGATCATAGGTGATGACGCGCTCGACGACATGCACGGGAAACGGCAGGCGGGTCACCCAGGGCCTGCCGTCGCGCTTGTCTGCCAGGTAGAACTTGGTCGAGTGCGTATAGTGAACCTGCGTCTCCGCGCCGAGATTGTTGATCGACTTGATGAGTAGATGCGGCTTCGTCCCGCCCATCAGGTCAATGTAGCGCAGAGGATTGCGTGCATCGGCAGGCAGCGGAGAGGACCACACCAGGCAGGCAGTGCCGTTGCCCATCAGGTCGGTCGTCATGACGGAGGAGAGGTTGTCGATGCGCGGAAACGTCAGGCGGCGCGCTTCGCTCATGCGGTTCCCCGACTGGTTGAAGTAGAGACGCACACCGTCGCGGTGCAGATAGATGATGTCGGTGGTGCCGCTGCCATCGATGTCGGCCAAGCGGACGCGGCGCTGCTCGAACTGATCGGGATTGTCGAACCACGGCGCGTTGTCCATGGTGATCTTGGCGCCGAAGCGGCCATAGCCCAGGTTCGGCCAGTAGCAGACCTCGCCGTTGCGAATGCGCGCCAGCCCTGTGAGGCCGTCACCGCACATATCAGCGAGGTAGATGGACTGCGTGCCGTCGGCAAAGATCAGACGGGGACCCTTCTCGTCGTCCAGCGCCTTAGCGACACGGCGAGCAGAGCCAAAGCCGGCCTCAGCAAGCGAGGCATGCCAGACGAATGCGTCGTCTTCGCTGATCAGCACGTCAGCATGGCCGTCACCGTCGAGATCGACGAACTTCACATTAGGATCGCGCATGTCACGATTGAGGCGTGACGTGAAGGGGCGGAAGGACTGCCAGCCGTCAGCGCCGTCGTGTTCGTAGAAGCCGGGCATGGGTCCGTCCAACATCACGAGATCTGGCAGGCCGTCGCCGGCCAGGTCCATGAGTTGGGTGCCGCCAGCCAGAGCAAGGTTGGGCTTGACGGCAACTCGCTCTAGCGGGGCGAACTCGACCGGGCGCTCGCTGATCGGGCTGAGATTGCGTTTATAGAACCAGGCGCCAGCTTGCTCGGTGAGAATGCCGGGAATGCCTTCGCCATGCAGATCGATCCACTGATACGTCGACCCGTCGAGACCTGCAGGCAGGTTCTCGAGGCTTGCAGGGTCGAGGTCGAGAACCTGATCTTGAATAACCGCCTTACTGTACTTGAACTCGATCGGCGGTAACGACTTCTTGAGGTACGTGAAGTATTGGACACCATTGCGTGCGACCACGGCTTGGGTGTCGTCTCGCACATAGCCAGACTGCGTGACAGCGCGAATAAATGACGCGAAGCGAGTGCTACCTTGATGGGCGAGTTCGTCTTCGATCGTGACAGGCAGTGTATAGTCAAGATCGGCGTAGTCGAACTCGGTGGAGCGCACCAAGCCGTCGTAGCCTTTCTCACCCGTGGGAAGATCGGGAATGTGATGGAACATCAGGACGCGACGGCAACGGCGATACGTGCGCACCTCGAACCCGGCGCGATGGGAGGAAAACGGGTCAGGACGAACGGCCCAGGCAGTCCCCGACAAGGGTGAAGCCAAAGCGTATTCATGCTTCTCGGCCTTGGGCTTGGCCGGATCGAGATCAACCTCCTCGTAGTGGGCCTCGTCATAGTCGAAGACCACTTCGAACATCCAGGACGCCAGAGTCAGGTCCGGCTGGATGAGGCGCGAGATGCGATTCCCATACTTGATGCGCTTCAAATACCTATTGGCAGTGCGCACGCGGTTGCGCTCGTTGGCCTGGCCTCGATCCACGTTGGAGGCGCTCTCTGCCGCGTACTCGTATAAGATCGCGTTGCCCTTGTCGTCGTAGCTCTGGCATATGAGCCAACTGAAGATGCGCGTCGGATTGGTTGGAGACGGGTCGGTGGGGTCGAAGATGCGCGAGTTATTGTCGTTCCCGTACAGCGTGGTTACGTTGTCACGGGTGATCGAGCGCCAGTGGATCTCGCCGGTTGCGACCTTTGTCCAGCGCTCGATGCGGGCGAACAAGCCCTCAATGCGCGGGCGGTAGCGATGGATGACGTACCCTGGGGCGGTCGTGTCGTCCTTGAATCGTGTGCCGTCCAGCTGGAGAACTGGCACCAGGTCTTCGGCCCCGGAAAGGATGTAGACGTCGGACTCGTCGGCATCACAATACCGCGGCAGCCCTTTGTCCGTCTTCCGACTAATGACAGGGAGGGACAGACTCCAGCCGAAGCCGAAGGGGCCGTTGCCTGCTCCCGAGTCATACGACAATGAAAGTTGGGGGCCGAAGCCTGAACGACCGGGGCTCGTTGCAATGGGTACCGACATGGAGCCGGTGCCAGTGACTGGATTAGCGCCAAACTTTTCGCCGATGCCGCGGATGGCACCGCCGCCTTTGGGCAGAGCAATGGTTGGAGCAGAGATTGAGTTTGTGGCCGGGGCAGAATCTTTTCCGCCCTCCTTCGGCCCCTTGCCTTCGGCCACAGTTACCTCAACAGAGGATTTGTTGCGACGGAAGCAGGCTGATCTTGTTGGCCACGTTTGTCAATGACGACATATCCGAATTACATGTAATTAACTCATGCCAATTAAATACGTGCATTATCAGATACGCGCTCCGGTCGCGACAGCCATAGCACGTATGCACGAGGTGCGATTCTTGGTAGAAATGGAAATTCTTATCGAAGACTACAGAAGTGGCCCCATTCGTTTGAACAGCAGCCCGAGGTTTTTAAGTGGACTCTC